>OOCD01001018.1_pt1 | contig 18257 bp, 10 predicted proteins | sample 1671791 | NCBI WGS metagenome assembly OOCD01 (sample SAMN06348193, study PRJEB24527) | human gut metagenome | biome: human gut; feature: ankylosing spondylitis patient; material: feces | host: Homo sapiens | place: China | collected 2015-10
GATTAAAGGGTCTGGACTTTAAGACTATGTTGGGTTTTGAGTTACCGGAATATACCTATACCGAGTTTAACCCGTTTTTTGATTTGAGGCCGAATGATACTCCATATAATATGTGTACGAACGTGGAGAGTAAATTTTTGTTGGAAAACAGTGTCGCCAATACGAGTTCTACGGAACTGAATTATACATTTCAAAATACGTTGAGTTATAATAATCAATTTGGGAAACATTCTATTTCGGCGGTGGCAGGTTTCACGTGGGAAGCCTATACCGGTCGTTCTTTTACGGCAGAACGGTTGAATACGCCGAGCAATTCCGATGCTTTCCAAATCGTGGGAGCCGGGACGAAAGAGGGAACTTCTACGGGTAGTCGTTATGAAAACTATTTGATTTCTTATCTTGGGCGTATAAATTACAACTATGCAGACCGTTATTTGGCGACTGTCAGTGTCAGAGCCGACGGTTCCTCGAAATTTGCACCGGGTAACCGTTGGGGGACATTTCCATCTTTTTCTTTGGGTTGGCGTATAGATCAGGAGGAGTTTTATAAAGATTGGAATCAGAATGTATTGAGTGCGGTTAAGCTGCGTGGTGGTTGGGGCCAAATCGGGAATCAAAACATTCCTTCGTTCGCTTATGCCGATGTCGTTTCTACTTATGATACATGGGTGTATGGGTTTAACAGCGGTTTGAATCTGTTGAAGGCTTATGCCTCTACATCTAAGGGAAATAAAGATATTAAGTGGGAAACAGTGGAGCAAGGCAATATAGGAGTCGACTTGGGCTTCTTTAAGAACTCATTGACATTGTCGGCAGATGCTTACATTAAGACGACACGGGATATGTTAATGCAGAATCCGTTACCGGGAATGGCCGGTTATCCTACAACCCCGTGGGTGAATGCCGGTTCCGTAGAAAACCGGGGTTTGGAATTTTTGATCGGGTATCAAGGGAAGGTTGGCGACTTCCGTTATTCTGTGAGCGCAAACTTTACTTTCCAAAAAAATAAATTGGTAGAAACCGGAACGAACGATCCGATTTGGGGTACTGTCTCGAAGAACGAAATCGGAGAAGAGTTCGGACGCTTTTATGGATATGTTTATGATGGCATTTTCCAGTCGAAAGAAGAGGTTCTCGCCCATGTAGGAGCCGATGGGAAGACTTTGCTTCAACCTCTTGCAGAACCCGGCGATGCTCGTTTCAGGAATCTTAATGGCGATAATACGCTGGATAGCAATGACCGGGATTATATAGGAAACCCCAACCCCGATGTGATTTATGGAGGAAATATCGAATTGGGATATAAAGGAATCGATTTTGCTCTTTATTTTCAAGGTGTTGCCGGTAATGATATTTGGGTAGGGACAAAAGCTCTTCTCAGGCAGACGAGTATAACGAATTTATTAGCCGAAACTTACACAGATGCGTGGCGGAATCCCGGTGATAAAACCGATGTATTCGGAATTACCAGAAAAGATGATAATGATAATTATAGAAATTCGTCATGGTATGTGCAGAACGGTAGCTTCTGTAAAATAAAAACTGTACAGATTGGCTATACATTCCCGAAGAAAATAGTCGAAGCTACGAAGGTGTTTAGTTCTTTGCGATTATATGTGAGCGGAGAGAATCTGTTTACATTTACAAAATTCAAATATATGGACCCGGAAGTTCCAAATGGCAATGCTTTGAATATGGGTATAGAGAATTTGGGGTATCCTAATCCTCGCACATTTACAGTAGGGGTCAATGTTCAATTTTAAACGATTACAGTTATGAAACTAAGGTGGAGAATACTATATATATTGTTAGGCTCGTTGTTCCTTCTTCCTTCATGTACAGATGAGGATTTGGATACGACTATGTACGGAGGTCGAGAAGACACGGAATTTTACAATAATCTCGAAGAGATAAATCAAGCATTGACGGCCTGCTATTTCTATATGAAGGATAGTTGGAACGATATGAGCTTGGAGTTGATGTTTATCAACGATTGTGCATCCGACGATTGCGAGAAGGGTGGCAGTGGCCTTACCAATGAGGGGGATATTTATCAGTTGGAAACATTCAATATATTTACGACGAACAGTAAAGTGAGCCAGTTTTGGAACATGGCGTATAGAGCTATTTACCAAATAAATACACTATTGGACAAAAGCGAAATATTTCGTTCTGCGAATACGGATTTAACGGAAGAAGATAAGACGTTGCTTACGCGCTATGAAAATGAGGCGCGTTGGTTACGAGGCGTTTGGTATTTTAATCTGGCTTATTTGTGGGGTGATGTTCCTTTGTTTTTGCATGCCGAACAGCCTGCGGATATATATAAACCCCGGACACCGGTAGCCCAGATTTGGGAACAGGTTATAGCCGATTTTACTGTGGCTACGGCTTTGCCGAAACGGAGCGAGTATTCCGAGGAAGACACCGGGCGCGTTACGAGCGGCGCGGCTTATGCCATGTTGGGTAGGACATACTGGTATAATCGTGATTTTGAGAATGCTTATAAAATGCTCTATGTTCTGGTTGAAGGCGAGCAAAAAGGAGAGTATGAATTGGATCCAGATTTTGCGACTCAATGGTTGAACCCAAATTCCAATTTGAGAGAGTCGATTTTTGAGATACAATATGTCACCAATGGAAAGAATTGGGATGAATCGACGGGGTGGAACGGAGTTTGGTTTATTTCCAGTAGCGATGGCGGCTATGGATTTCATTTACCGACTCAACATTTGTTGGATGCTTTTGACCCGGAGGATCCGCGAATTACTTGGACATTTGTTCGTCAAGGCGACCAATTCGTCGGGAATGATTTTGTGACAGGAGATGCGAATTATCCCAGTCGTTTTTTTGACCGCAAGCATTTTGTCCCCATGAGCGAGACTTTGAATGCGGCGTCTCCGGTCTATCCACAAGATGTAGAAATGACAGTTTATGTCATTCGTTATGCTGATGTCCTGTTGATGTATGCCGAGGCCTGTTTGGAAAAAGGCGATATCGTGGGTGCGAGAAAATATTTGAATCAAGTGAGAAAACGAGCTCGCGAATCCAGCCCGTTGGATGTGAAACGAGTCATTCAAAAGTATGTGCCCGACACAAAGCCGACATCGTTACCGGATATAACTTCCGATAATGTGGCGGAAGTGCGATTGGCTATTTGGAACGAGCGTCGTTTTGAGTTCGCTTGTGAGGGAATCCGCCGTATGGATTTGATGCAACAGGAACGTTATGGAGAAATTATGACGGCTGTATATAGTAACGGCTATGCGACAGAAGATGTCGATAAGGGACGTTATTATACAAAGGAAAGAGAACTTTTCCCCATTCCTCAAAATGATATAGATTTAAGCCGAGGTGCATTGGTTCAAAATCCCGGATATTAAATCGTCTTTTTTTAGGGAGAGTAAATATTTGATAATTAAGAAAGTAGATAATTGTATATGAAAAGATTGATATATTTGATTTTACTCTTGTTCGGATTGTCCGGTTGCAAGACAGAACAACAGGAGGTTCAGAATCCGATAGTTGTGGATACCGATTTTGTGTTGCAGGAAAACTATTATGGAGGGGCGATGCAATGGGAACCCAATGATCGGGATTCGATGACGGAGGCGCAGTGGGACCGTTTGTTTAGACGAGTCGAATTTATGAAACTGGGGTATATTCGTTGTTGCATAATGCCCTATTTCTACTGTTTCGGTTATGACGGGAACGACCCTATATTGCTTTGGGACATGGATTCGACGAAAGTCGATGCCCGTTGGTATGCTAATTCTCGTCGATTCATGAACGACTTGTATCGTCAGCTTCAATTTTGTAAGGATAACGACATCGATGTGTTGCTTGGAGAGTGGTGGAAGCCGATGAATCCGAATTGGAAACAGGCTGTCCCCGTCGATATGCCTAAATATACGATAGAATTGGACGATTCCCGATATGCCGTTCAAGTAGCTGAATTGGTTGAATATTTGGTTAAAGAGAAGGGTATGACTTGTATCAAGCAATTTAACTTGGGGAATGAAGTAAATTTGGTGGCCAATGATCCTCGAAACGGTTATTCATGGAAAAAATGGAAGAAATCCATTCTTAATCTACGCTCGGAACTGGATAAACGGGGATTGAATGATATTGAGATCGTGGGACCGGATGGAGGTTATTGGGGGACTGATGTTTGGTTCAATAAGACATTGACCGAATTGGATAGTGTGGTTCCTGTCATCGATTATCATTGGTATATCAATAAAGATTGGACTTTTACGAATCGTGTGGAAGATGAGACACGAATGTTTCGTTTCTTTACACAAATGCAGGACAGCAGCAAAGTGAATATTTGGGGCGAAATGGGTATTCGTGACGGACATAATGAGCTGCTTGACCAGCATACGTTGATTCACCAGTGGTGGTATGGAACGTTCGTTGCCGATGCCTTGATTCAAACTTTGCGCTCCGGCTGGTCGGCTGCTGCGGCATGGGGTATGGATGATGCCATGCATTATAAGGACGACCTCGATGAACAGAAACGTTGGGGATTTTGGAATTCGATTGCAGAACAGAAAAATAAACCGGAAGAAGCGAATATACGTCCGTGGTTCTATACGTGGTCGTTGATGTCGCGTAATATCCCGAAAGGGTCGAAAATTTTGTATTCCAATTCTTATAGAACTCAGAATTTGAATGGTGTGGCCGCATTGACTCCGACAGGAGATTTGACTTTTGCGATTACAAATACAGCCGATTTTGCGCAGCGTGTAACTGTACAGATTCCTACCGTTGTGAACGATCCGATAATCAATAAATATGTGTATTTCGAGGACGATTATCCGGTCGATACAGCAGGCTTTCCGGTTGTGAAAGAAGTACTGAAAGATGTCGATCTTCAAAAGGGGATAGTTATCGATTTCCCCACGAAAGGTTTTGTTCTGTTGACTACGATTGGAGGTAGCAAACCGGAGATTGTAAAAAATGATAAATATATGATGGATCCGATGGAGGGTGTCCAACGTATGTATGATCATTCCGACAATTTGGGATTAAACGGGTTCCCTAAATTCTATGACGAATGTAACACTGCTGCTCCCGATTTCCAGTTCTTCAAAGTTTTGGAAGATTGCGGTACTATTCACCCTTCGACCAATGAAGAACATGCTTATATAACTTATAAGTTCGACGGGTTTAACTATTTTGAAATCAAAGTGTCGGGAGTGGAGACCATAACCGACCGTTTCAAAGTGTACGTCTCGCCGGATAATTGCGAGTGGAGAGAGGTCGAATTGTCGTTTACCGGACCCGAAATGTCTGTTTGGCGTTTTGTTCATTCGACCATAACACCGAAAACAGAACTCGATAATTGCAATTATTTAAAGATTGAAATGCTGCCGAACGGTTATTTCTCCAATACTCGTATTCGTGAAGTGAAAATAGAAAAACGGTGAAATGTTAGTACGGGGAATATAAAGAGGGCATACTCATTGTGAGTATGCCCTCTTTCTGTTATTACAATCGCTTTGTTATAATGAAAAGGTTCGGTCTTTCATCGGATACAAAGTAAAAAGTGCAGATGTTTACTTTTAATGTCGGTTACGAAAAATCTCGACAGCTCGATAAAATGCATTTATGTTTTCGAGGGAGACACCCGGAGGAACATCGCAACCCGTTGAGATAATAAAGTTGTCGAAATCGGTAGTAACATGCAGCAGTCTCTCCGTTTCGTCGTAGACTTGTTTCGGAGATGACGATTTGAAAATACCGACCGGATCAAGATTCCCCATAACAATGCGATCGGACGGTACTTGTTGAAGGGCGGAGACGATGTCGCATTGATTACCGAAGTGGAGAGCCCTTGCTCCTGAGTCGATCATGGATTGCGTACAGTGCCCTGTGTTTCCGCAGTTGTGCAATACGAAAAGGAAGTTTTCATCTTGTACGGCCTCGACGATCGGTTTTATATAATTAGTCGAGAATATTGTGGCATCGTCGTTGCTGAGTAACCCGGCGGCAGGCTCGGCCATGATGATACCATCGACTCCTGTTTCTTTCAGAGCTCGAATGTATTTGAGAATAAATTCTGAACATTTTGAGAGTAGTATTTTTGCTAAATCGGGTTCGACGTAAATAGCCATCATCATTTCTGACATATCGTAAAGTCGACCTGCCAAAGAATAAGGTCCGATACAACCTGCAAAGACCGGGCGGTCATTGATTCGTTCTGCCGCAAGTCTGTTTGCTTTCAGATATTCGGGAATACGGGCGGTATCGGTATCGGGAATGCGGAGATTTTCCACTTCGTTCCTGTCGTGAAGCAACCTTTCGGCAACACTGGGAACATCGTTTTCGGAGAAATGAAGTTTTGCCCCGAAAGCTTCGGCTTCGACGGTAAGGTCCATGATGACTGTCGCCGCATCGGAAGGAGTATTTTCTGACAAGGCGATAATGGCGTCGGCATGTGTCTGGCCGTCGGTAACGGCGGTTTTTACAGTTTTCTCGATGAGCTCGATTCCCGGGTGTGTCATAATGGGAATAGCATATCGTTTATTCCGATTGAGATTGAGTTTCATGATTAAATGATTTTTTAATTCGTTTCTTATAACAGTTGTCCAGTTCGCAGAATTGACAACCGTATTTGCGGGTATCGACATGAAGTCCAGAGCCTATCACTCCGCTGATAGATTTTATAGGATACATCAGGGCACTGCTATTGAGAGTGATTCCGCATACATTATCGGGTAAGAGTGAGAAGAGTAATTTCTGTTCATTCACATGCCACTCGCAATAACCCGGACTAAAACGGTTAGTATGGGGTATTCCCGGCAATTCTGTTTCCACGAACTTTTCCATAATGTCTCCTGTCGCTTCGGCAATACAACTACCGAGGATATCCCAGATGAATAGTAGCAATGCATCGTCTGCATTCGATAGTTTATTGTGAAAATCTTGATATTCCATACCGGCGGTCGCAGCGAAAAAAACGAATCTTTCGGAGTTTTTCAACAGTGTGGCGATAGTCTGGTTAACGTGAAATATTTTTTGATTACAGCATATACAATCCTTGTTTACATACCCGTCGAACATTCGAAAGTAAAAACGAGGTCTTACTATGTTGTTTGCAACGAGGAACAGGTTGTCGACTAAATCCCGAACATTTTTGTCGGGAGATACTGCTCCATACCCCATTTCTATATATACGGTTTCTTTTGTCAAGTTTAGTTCTTCGAACCGCAGTGAATGTTCCATTTCTCTTATTTGTTCAATAATTTTCGGGCGAGAGTTACAGCGGCATTGGCATTGTCGCTATATCCGTCGGCTCCGATTTCTTCGGCAAATTTCTCACTGAGTGGAGCGCCTCCAATCATGATTTTGACATCGTTTCTGATTCCGGCTTTTTCAAAAGCTTTGATAACTTCTTTCATATAAACCATTGTGGTAGTCAGAAGTGCCGACATACAGACAATGTTCGCTTTGTGTTCTTTGGCGGCTTCGACGAATTTTTCATCGGAAACATCGACACCGAGATTAATTACTTCGAACCCACAGCCTTCCAACATAGAGCTTACGAGGTTTTTCCCGATGTCGTGCAGATCGCCTTTAACCGTTCCAATGACAACTTTCCCGAGAGAGATTGTATTTTTGTCATTTTCCATGTAAGGTTTAAGAAGTTCCAAAGCTCCTTTCATAGCCCGGGCACTCATCAACAGGTTGGGAACATAGGCTTTTCCGGCTTCGAATTGAGTCCCGATTTCTTCCATTCCTTTAATCAAATAATCGCTGATCAATGTTTGCGGGTCGATATTTTCTTGAAGCGCTTCTTGGGTTGTACTGACTGCCAGTTCGAGATTCCCTTTTACGATTGCATTATGTAAATCTGAAAGTTTTGCCATTTTCGCTGGATTATTAGAAGTTGATTATTTTATAAGATGTATTGCCTATTTTAATGAGATGTACTCCATTCTCTGCCGGAATGGAGTAACTCCCGTTTACGTTTTCTGCAAAGTGCAGTAATTTACCGTCGACACAAAATCACGATACTATGAAAAGACCCCTCCGCTTTTCAATGAGTTTGTCTATACTCTTTTTGTCGCCCATGTCGGCGATAGTGTCGGCCGCCGTCGATATTCCTTTGAGTTTGTCGTCTGAAAAGAATTATATCGTGGAGGTCGTTCTTCCCGGCGGTAGTACGTCGGCGAATATAGAGGACGGCCGGATAACTGCCGAAGGGGCTTCGCAGGCGCTTGCGACCGTGGTCTATTATGACGGGCTGGGTCGTCCCGAACAGACTGCCCGAGTGGGTTTCACGGCAACGGGCGCCGACCTGCTGTCCACAGTCGGTTACGACGAGGCTGGGAGAGAATATCGTCAAGGGCTTCCCACACCCGTATCGGGGAACAACGGCTGTTATGTGAATCCTTCTACGTACGGGCAGACGGCTCAAAGTTATTATGGAGACACATATCTCTATCGGGAGACTTTGTACGAAAACTCACCGTTGAGCCGGACAGTCGGTGTGAAAAATCCCGGAGCTGTTTGGAACGCTCACCCGAAGACTGCTGCATATCGGTGCAATACGGCAGGAGAGGTCGTTCTTTTCCGAATTTCGTCCGATGGGGTACAACGAGTGGGGCGGTATACCTCGGGTGCTCTTTATGTTACTCGCGAAACCGACGAGGACGGAATTTGGCAAGAGAGTTTCACCGATAAATCGGGTCGAGTGGTTATGACCCGTCAGGGAAACGGTTATGACACTTACTACATTTATGACGACCACGGCAGGCTGTGCTACGTACTGCCCCCGATGGCGGTGGACGGAATGTATAATACCGGCAATTATCCCGACAGCCACACTCTTTTGCAACAGTATGCCTATCTCTATAAATACGACGACCGGGGGAACTGCATAGGGAAGCGTTTGCCCGGTTGTAAATCGATACAGATGATTTACGATAGGGCTAATCGGTTGGTCATGAGTCAGGACGGCAATCAACAGAGCGAAAGCCTCTGGACCATAACCAAATATGATGCCCTCTCCCGAGTGCTGTATACTTATGAGGCGAATCCGCTTCGCAGCCCCGGAGACTTGCGCCAGTATTGTAAAGAAAAATTATTTGTCGAGGAACGTGCCGATAGTTATACTGCGTGGCCGGGTATGGGTTATACCCTCAGGATTCTGCTGCCTGCCGCCAATGATTACCGGTTGCTCACGGTCAATTATTACGACGACTATTCTTTTTTGTACATCGAGGGGACGGCAGCTTCGCAGCTTGCCTATCGGAGTAAGGAGGGATATGGTGCGGCTTATTCCTCGGCCAAAGGTTTGCTGACCGGGACGCAAGTGTTCGACTTGACGGACAGGAGCAAATATGCGATTACCGTTTATTATTACGATGAATATGGAAATCCCGTACAGACACGCACTCGGCATGTATCGGGCGATTATGAAATGACTTATGCTCAATGCGACCTTTCGGGAAATATTCTTAAATCATACACGGAACATTTGGATTCCCGGGGGCGTTTATCGGTATCGGAGTCCGTAGAAAATACTTATGACCGCTCGGGACGCCTCACCCGCACCGATTATGCGGTTAACGACTCTTTGTCTACCGATTGGAGATATGAATACGACGAGTTGGGACGGATATCCAGCAAAAGTATCGACGGAGGACTGACGCATGCTAAATATCGGTATAATTTGCAGGGTTGGATCACTCGGATAGAAGATGTCGATTTCGTGCAGAATTTGTATTACGAAAGCTTTATGGGAAACTATGGGAAAGTTCGTTATAACGGAAATATATCGGCGATGAATTGGACATATCGCACCGATACCGACACGATTGTGAACGGCTATCGCTTCACTTATGATGCCTACGACCGGCTGGCTTCGGCCTATTCGGTGACAGACAGTGATTTTTCCAGCGGCCGTTATCATGTCGAATATGAATATGACAAGCATGGTAATATGGTAAATTTGTATCGCAATGGGGGAAGGGGCGGAATGATAGACGAGATGAATTGGTCTTATGAAGGGAATAGGGTAGTAGAGATTACCGATATGGTGGGAGAACAGGGGCGATACGACATGAAAGAATATCGGGACTATAATCATGATGGACTCGATTATTTTTACGACTCCAACGGAAATATGACCGCTGACCTCGACCGGGATATTGTCGCCATACGATACAATTTGCTGAATCTGCCCGACACCGTGCAGTTCCGCAACGGGTCGGCTATCGTGAATTATTACACCGCCGACGGCAAGAGAACCGGCAGTAAATACCTCACACCACTGACAACAGTCGTTATCCCTGCGGGGCAGACCTTCGTCAGTACATCGGGGACTGCGGCCATGAGCAGTCATGTTACGGCACGTCGGGGTTCTTTGGAATATGCGGGAGCCGATTTCGAGAGCGATACCCTGATACGAATTCATAACGGCGACGGCTATTTGGATTGTTCGGAACAAGATTTCCGGTACTTCGTGCGGGATTATCAGGGGAATATCCGCACCGTCTACGGCAGTGCGGTAGCAAAACTGACACCAGTGGAACCTCCTTTTTCCTTGACGATCCGGGGGGCGATAGGCGGAGATAAACCACCTATTCGCCCAAAACCCATAGAGCATACCGTCACCTACCAACGTATGCAATACTATCCTTTCGGTCTTCCTTATGAAGCCCATTACCAGCCCGAAGAACAGCCGTACAAATACGGAGGAAAGGAGTTTATAGAGCTGCACGGCTATGACAGTTACGACTTCGATGCTCGTATGTATTATCCGGCTCTCTGCCGATTCACCACTATGGATCCTCTTTGTGAAAAATATTACTCCATCTCACCTTATGCTTACTGTAATAACAATCCGGTAAAATATGTAGACCCGGACGGGGAATCGTGGCGATTGACTTATGACAGAATAGAAGGAGAGGTGATTTTTACAGGATATGAGTGGGTAGATGAAGATAAATCTTATGATGTAGACGGTAATTTATTGCAGGGTTTGTATGCGCAGGCCATATTTTTTTCAGATAACAAAACTTTTGACAAGGATAACGGCTATAATATAGGATCTTCTACTGCCACGGTTTATTTGGCAGACGGAACGACCGAGACATATGCGGCCTGTACGAATCCTTCGGGAAGCGACTATGCTACGGTTCCCGAAGGTACTTATCATGCGAAAGTAGGCAAGCATAAGGGGGCTTATACGGCTTTGCGAATGGAGGATACCGACGGTAGCGGGAGAATAGAATTAGGATACGAAAATCCGGCATATACCGATGGCCGGACATACGCAGTGGGTATTAATATACACAAGCCTGGAATAAATAATCTTACAGGAATGATTACTAAAAAAAGACCTATATCGGCAGGATGCCTGTTGGTCGACATAAATAGCTGGGACCGTTTTATAGGGCATTTTGAAGCAGAAGACCAAAAGAACAATACGGTAAGCGTCACGGTTTCGAGGTCTCTATCGGAACCCGTGAACGTAAACCGGTTGCCGGCTTTTAATTTTATTCTGAATGGAACGAGAGAATCATTTTTTAGTCGTATTAAAAATAGGAAATTATGAAAAAGAGCGTGCTATTGCTGTTTTTTGCCGGTTGTGTGGCGACAGGTATTTTTGGAATCGGTCGTAAGATCCCGATGAATCGGGTGAATGATTTGGGGCAGAGGGAAGGCTATTGGAGAGATTCTGTCGGAGGAGGATTCGTATATGATCTATATTATAAAGGTGGTAAAAAAGATGGATTATACAAGCGTTTTTATCGTAATAAATTATTTCTGTTTGGGGAATACACAGCGGATAATATATCTGGCACATGGTATATGTTTGGAGATGAAGGAGAATTACGTTGTACCATTGATTCGATAGAACTCAATAAGGACAGTATATATACGGGGTATTGCCAAATTTTCTGTAAATATAAGTGTTATTGTGCTGATTATTATCCAAGTGGAGCCGTTAAGAGCGAAGGATATATGGTGTGCGATGAAGATTTTATGGTTGATTTTTGGGAAATCGGGGAGTGGAAATATTACGATGAGTCCGGGAATTTGATAAAGACAAAAGACTACGGCGACCGACGGACTCCATAGGAGGAAGACATCAAGGGGGATTATGGATTTTTGTTTATAATAAAAACTCTTTTTTATACGATTAAATTTGTTCTACCGGTAAAAGATAAGCTATGAGGACACGATTAAATGAAACGCTTTGTATGATCTTGATGGTGATATTGCCTATTGTAGCGCATGCGCAGGACGAGGAATATTTAGTAAATAAGATGCCCGATATAAGTATGACGTCGCCATTGTCTTCCCAGTTCAACAGATTTGAGTTCTATCCGGTGTCCAAAGCGACAGGGGTAGTGGATATCAGCATTCCTTTATTCTCGATACCTATGCCGGACGGCGGTTCACTGCCGTTCAGTATAGCCTATCACGCATCGGGAATCAAAGTGGAGGATCCGGTGGGGATTCTCGGTTACGGGTGGAGCTTGTTGCCGGGACTGCGAGTTACACGAAAGAGTTTCGGGAAAATAGACGAAATGTGTAAACCGGAGAAAATACCGGATAATCCCTATTTGATACACCCTGATTCTGTCGCTTATTGGGCTTCACCGACAACGGATTTTGAATGGTCGTGGGGCTATGACGGCGAGCATGATATCTTTACTGTAAATACATTGAGCGGGAGTTGCAGTTTCATTATCGAGACGAAAGCCAATGGTTACAGCGTACGTCAAATTAAACAATCACCGTTGCGGATAGAGATCATCGGGTTAAAACACAGGCCGATCGTGGGATTTAAAGTGACCGATACAAACGGGGTGGTTTATTGGTATGGTGATAGGGTGAACGAGCCTCGAAATTTTGTGGTTTGTACGATCACCGAGAATCCGTTAGATGTAGCTTATGTGTTGCGGAAAATAACTTATCCCACGGGGCAGGAGATATTGTTTCATTATAAACCGGTAACAATAAAGTCATTTGCCCGATATCACAACGCTACATTTGTTAAGGCTGAACTTAGTTTTGATTTTGAACATAAGAGTATAAGTGAATTTCAACATGTTGAAAATTATAGAATGGGTTATGACAAGGGTTTGACATCGATCGAGTTCCCTTTGGGGCGTGTGGAATTCAGTTATAATAATAACCCTTCGCGAGCTGAGATGTTGAAGCAAATAAAGGTCTTGAACAAGGATGCGAAAGTTATCCGTCGGGTTGATTTTTATTCCGACCTGACAACCGATTTGTTGGATTCGGTTTCGGTAACCGGCGATGGGACTTATCGATTCAGCTACAATACGCAGTCTTTTGAGAATGTTTATGCGCAAGACAAATTCGGATATTATACCGGGGAGGTGAATGCTGGGATAAATAATTTGTTCCCTCGGTATATTGTACAATTATTAGATAGTATCCAAAGTGTCGGTTGTGGAGATGGGCATTCCGAAGAATCAGCCATGAAAGCGAAGATATTGGAGAAAATTGTTTACCCGACAGGCGGTTATGCGACTTTTGAGTACGAAATGAATCGAGCATTGAGCGTGTCGGAAATGACTGGCGATTCGACCGATATCACTTGCGGTTTACGTATCAAACGATTGAGTCAATATGATCCGAGTTCGGGTCAAGAGATAACCAAAAGTTACAAATATGGCTCCAATGAATCGGGATATGGAAATATTATCGTGGATACATCGGACTGGGGATATGTCTCGGAAAGGATTCAGAAAGTGATCAATATAGTTGATCCTATCGAGAATCCGGAAGGATCGGGAGAGCCTTCTGTATTAGACGCTCATTGGGTAATCGTGAGTGAGAAAAATGCCAATATTACATTGTTTAACGATAATTGCATGGTGTGGTATGACGAGGTGGCAGAATATACGAGTGCCGGAGGGAAAACTGTCGAACGGTATGATTACCTATACGACCAATCCAATGCATCGGGAAATAAGGCCATTTATTGGAGCGCTCTGATCGATACTCCGCATCTGATAGACCGTAAAATATACAAGGGAGATCGATTGCAGGAACACACTATTTATAAATACGCCGATAATAACCAGTATATACAGGGTATTCTGGTGAATACAAAAACTTTGTTCGTGGGTAGAGCAGGTAAATGTGGGAGTGGACATAATGTATATTGTTTTTCGAAGGCGGCATTTACCGATATATTTAAACCGAGTGTGCTTTATGAGAATACTTCGAGTTCTCAACAGATAGATTATGAAGTGATTGCGTATCCTATTTATGTGGGGTTACAGCATTTGGATTGGACGATAACCAAGCGTTATGACGATAGCGGCGAAACGTTTTTCGAAACGGCGGAATTATATACATATGACGATCGGGAACGGTTGTTCAACGTGCGGGAAAAACGGGTATATACCAGCGAGGGAGACAGTGTCGCATCGAGGTATTATTATTCTTCGGACAATTATGCTGGATATCCGCAGCTTGTGAGAGAAGCGATGGAAGCCGGCAATTGCATCACTTCGCCTATTGTGCGAGAATATGTGAAATACAAAGGCGATATCGAGTATGATAAAATCTATACCGAACAGATTCTATACGGAAAAGTAAACAACGATACGTCTGTTGTGCGTCCTGTATCGTATTTTTATCGTGATGGAGGGAACAATGCGTTTGAGAAACAGAGTGATTATACCTATTATGATTCGGGAAAGCTGAAATCAAAAACGGGATTGGATAATCTCACTACCATTTACTTGTGGGGATATAGTTATCAATACCCGGTGGCGGAAATTAGGAATGCCTCTTGGGAGCAAGTAGAGAGCATCATAGGGGATGCCGAGGCTTTCGCTGCGGCTGAAATTCCAGACGGAATGTTACTGGCCCGATTGCGTACGGAACTGCCGTCGGCACAAGTAACCGTTTATACGTATGAGCCGCTGGTGGGAATTACCTCTTCGACCGATCCTCGGGGGCATACGACTTATTATGAGTATGATAATGTGGGGCGATTGGTGCGTGTGAAAGAGGGAGAGAAAACTACGACATTGTATAAGTACCATTATCGGAATGAATAGAACGATGAAACGGATAAAGAGAAATGTTATGAATATACGTGTTTTATTATGTACGGCCGGTATTGCAGCTGTACAAGTTTTGTCGGCAATAGAATTGACAGCCGACAGCAACCGGCTGGAAGTCGGAGAGGCATTCGTCAAGATGCTGGTCGAGTACCAAGAACCGGGCAGGGCCGGAACGAAATGCCGGTGGGACTTCCGAGGAATGCAAATCCTTTCGGAGGAACTTCCCGTGGAATATTTTATTCCGGACAGTTCCCATATGGATATTCTTTGTGGTCGCGAGGGGCGTAACCGTTATTATTACCGACAAGGAAGTGATAGCCTGTGGTGTGTGGGACATGAGAATGCGACTTTCTATATCGATTATGCTCGTCCCGAACTTTTGTTGCGTTATCCTTTCGCTTATGGCGATTCTCTGACGAGTCGTTTCGAAGGAGCAGGACGGTATGGTCAGCGTATTCCTCTTTTCGTCGGGGGAACGACGACTGTCACAGCCGATGCCGAAGGTGAATTGAGGTTACCGGGAGAGACTTTCGGAAACGCCCTGCGGGTACATACCGCCCGCCGATATGTGAGGATATGCAAAGACAGCTTGTCGGTGAGTGTGGATACGTATGCTTGGTTTGTGCCGCAGAATCGTTATCCGGTGTTCGAGAGCGAGACTTCCACGCTGCATGGTACACAGGCCGATACGATACTCTCGGCTATATCGTTTTACTATCCGCCCGATTATCTGAGTGGGGAGAGTGACCGTAGTGCCGACGATGAATCGATTGAGGAGGAGATCCTACCGATCGAGAGTGTTTTTACCGAGGCGGAGTATCTGCCCAATCCGGTGGAAAGTGACTTGACGATAAAATATAAACTTACTCGTTCGGCTTCGGTGTGGTTCACTTTGCACAGTAGCGCGGGAATTTGTCTGAGACGGACACCGAGTCGTGAAGAAGATGAGGGAGAGTATTCTGTGCTGGTTCCTATGTCGGGATTGATGCCGGGGGTGTACACATTGTACGTTCATGTGGACGATAAGGTACTTTCTGTAAATATTATCAAGGGGTAATTCGGGCAGTTGTCGTAAAAATGAGATACTATTTTTGTAAAAACTTTCGTCGAACCCGAAAAATGTATTATATTTGCCACCGTTTTTACGGGATCGACCCGAGGGAGTGATGCTCGAGTGGTTGAAGAGGCACGCCTGGAAAGCGTGTATACGCCAAAAGCGTATCCGGGGTTCGAATCCCCCTTACTCCGCAAAAAAGCCGTTGCAAAAAACTTGCAACGGCTTTTTGGCAGACGGAATGGAAGTTTATTACGGCGGTGTAAAATGAATCGGTCGATAATTAGTGGGGCTTCTTTTTTTATATACCCTCCCCTTATTGTTTCTTCGGTATTTTTCTTATATTGTTTCGCAACATAGGGAAGAAAGATTAAAGGTATTCGATATCGCTTCTTGAAATCACCTAATTAATATCTTAACCCCTCCGTCACTGCGTGCCACCTCCCCTATATTTTGCATAGTAAAACACCCCGTAAGGCTACGGGACACGGCAGGGGAGGAGGGGAAATACTTTTAACGAATATCTTAACCCTTCAATATATACTTTTGGGGCGGTGGGAGCTTGAACTAAAATGGGCAGGGAGCTGTTCTTTTTGGATAGATGGGGATTTTAATGTCCCGGTTTGTATGGAATGGAAGATATTTGTGTATATTTGATTTTTCGAATATAGGATATGACTCGATGTGAGGAATAGGAATATCGGTTTTGTCTTGTTTCTATTTTTCCCTTGTCGGGTTTTGAGGTAGGAAATCGAATAAAGAAAATTAAATTTTGAAGATATGAGAACATTATTATTGTCTTTTGCAATCGTGGGATTATTGTGCGGTTGTTCGTCCAAGTCGGATTATGGTGAAGCTAGGGGAATTGTATGTGATGCTACCATGAATACGGTTACTATTGTCACCGACGACAATGACACGTTGTCGTTCAGTACGGTCGATACCGATAAAAGCGGGGTCGACGGATTGCTGCTGGGCGATACGGCCGAGATTACTTACCGGGGAAGGTATGAAAAGGGAATGGGGGCTTTGAAAATGGTGTCTTATCCGCAAAGAGCGTTACTCGGTGGCGACCGAGACGAGTATGGTTGCATAGGCTCTGCCGGATATGTGTGGAGTGAGGTGTTGCAGGATTGTATACGGGTGTTCGAGAAGGGTATCCGCACGGAGTCGGTTCGAGGGGATAACCGTTCGGTCTATATCGTCTTTTCTCCCGATTCGTCCCAAGTGGAATTGTTTTTCTCCGACAGGCAACCGAGTGAGATTTTGGAGCGGCGGACGTTGCCTTCGGGCGGTTTTGCTTGGAATGTGGAGGACGACGATACGAAGAATGTGCGTTTCATAAATGGTTTATGGACGATCGAACAGCGGGGTGAGGTCATATATCGGGAAGATAGTGCAGCTGCCGACTCGTCGTTGGGCGATTGGCAGGAGCGGACTTATGAGGGGGTACTGCCGGCAGCCGATACTCCGGGTATACGTTACACTCTGACGGTACGTAATCGCGAGTATAGCGGGGACGGGACATTCGTGCTTGCGATGACTTATTTGGAGGCTGAAAACGGGAAGGACGAGACCGTGACTTATACCGGTAGGCGGTTCACTCAACGCGGTTCGGCCGATGACAAGGATGCCGTGGTGTGGCAACTGGTTGCCGACGATGGTATTGTTTTTAATTTCCTTGTGTCAAAAGAGGGTACAAGTCTTACTTTGTTGAACGATAAATTTGAGAAGCCGCAGAGCGGATTGAATTATACGCTTCGGTTAGTGCAGTGATAAATCGGGCTTCATGCCCGATAAAGACGGAATCCCTTTTTCCCGTTTTTATTCAACCCCTCTCCTCAGAAACAACAGTTTCTGAGGTGTCTCCCCTATATTGCTCCGCAACACAGGGGCGAAGTGTTAATGCCTTTCTATTGAATTGTCTTTGCTTTTTGCCCCTGCTTCGATTTTATGTGCAACACTCCCGTAATGCTACGGGATACGGCAGGGGAGAAGTGTAAAAATCTTTTGATATTATCATTCTTCTGTTTTTTAACCCCTCCGTCACTTCGTGCCACCTCCCCTATCGCACATACGTGCGCAGAGGAGGAGGTTAATGTCTTTCTATTGAATTGTCTTTGCTCTCTATC
>OOCD01001021.1_pt1 | contig 18154 bp, 8 predicted proteins | sample 1671791 | NCBI WGS metagenome assembly OOCD01 (sample SAMN06348193, study PRJEB24527) | human gut metagenome | biome: human gut; feature: ankylosing spondylitis patient; material: feces | host: Homo sapiens | place: China | collected 2015-10
GTACTCCCCGATACCATCCGCCTTATCCGTGAGGCCATTCGCAAAGCCGACCCGGATCTGGTGGTGTTCACCGGCGACCAGATTCGCGGTTACGATCCTGCCTACATCGACACTTTCCTGCGCCGCCGTGGCGAGGAACCGGGCGCTCGCGTGCGTGCGGTCACCGAAGTCGAGGCCAAGCTGCGCGGAATCAAGCGGCGGGCCAGAAACCGCGTGAACAATCGTCTGCTGGCCATGAAGTCTGACGGCAGCAATCCCGACGTCCAACAAACCGCGTCCACCGCGTCCACCACGTCCACGCTGGTCTACTCCACAACATCCGATCCACAGGATGTGCCGACGACTTTGGACGAGCTCATGGACGAGACCCGTGACAAAGTCCGCCGCACGTTTGCCGGCTTCCTTGGCCCGGTCATCGAAGCGGAAGTGCCGTTCGCCGCCACCTACGGCAATCACGATTTCCAGTGCGGCATCCTGGCCGACGAGCAGGACGGCATCTACCGCGAATTCCCCGGCTGCCTGAACCCGGTCGACAGCCTCGAGCCAGGCACTTTTGCCCTGCCCATTGAGGCTTCCGACGGATCCGGGCGCGTAGCTATGTCCGTCATGATGGTGAATTCCGGCGATTACGCCGGCAAGCCTGAAGAGAACGACGCCCAATACCCGGCCTATGTGGTCAATCCGCGCGGTCTTGATTTGGCTGATTCCGATGGGTATGGCACGCCAAGCCCCGAGGCGATCGATTGGCTGGGAGCCGTACAGTCCGAACTTGGCGAACGCAACGGCGACGGTAAGCCGGTGCCTGCCATCGCCTTCCAGCACATTCCGCCGCAGGAATTCTACGATTGCCTCAAAGAGGTTCCCGCATGGACGCCGAACGCGGTGGAAGGCGCACGTACCCACGCCGGCCATTGCTACGTGCTCAACCATGAGATTTGCCGGCCGGGATCGCGGCTGGGTGAGGCGATTGGCTGTGCGGACGAGAACGTCGGTGAAGTGGACGCCTTGCGTGAGGCAGGCGGCTACTTCGCGCTGTTCTGCGGTCACGATCACAAGAACGCCTTCGTGGGCCACGCGCATGGCATTGATTTGGGCTACGCGCCTACCTGCGGATTCGAATGCTATGGTCCCAAGTCGCGCTATCGCGGCATCCGCCTGTTCGAATTCCATGAAAGCAACCCGGCCGGCTACGTGACCCGCATGCTCACCTGGGGTGATCTGGTGGGCCGATACTCCAGCAACGAGGTGCGCGTCTGGTTCGAGGACCACTGCGTGACCGGTGCCATCAGCATGCGTAACGAATTGCGCCGCCCGCAGGTATTCGCAGTGCTGTCCGGTGCCATGAGCCTCGGTTTTATGGCCGTCATCCGCTCGTTGGTGAAGAAGCGGTGACGACCATAAAACCGGTCAATACATCAATTCTGCTGATACGGCCTGAATGCGGAATAGGTGGCATCCTCGTCGTATAGCAGGTTATCGGGCTCTTCCGATTTTGGCGTGTAGGGGCATGTGTCAGAGGTGGGTTTGGATGGCGCGTCTGAAGCCGCCGGCGTGCAGCAGGCTTCTGGTGATGTAGTTGTCGAGGTTTGCGGAATCCCAGGGCTATGCCCCTGAGGGTCTCGAGCCTTCCGTTGATGGCCTCGGTGGGTCCGTTCGCGCTGTGCTCCCAGTCGAAGAACGCGAGGACGTCGCCCATGCGCCCCCCACGCATAGCTGTAAGTAGTAGTGCTGCGTCGGAACGCTAAGTGTGCTGGCGTATTGTGAGATGAACGGGATGTTGGAATGGGCCGTCGCTAGGATAGAGGAAGTTATGCATGTTACCAATGCGTAAACGAATATCCAATAAGCGATTGTATGAATGGTTCACACAGTAAAGGAGGAACAATGGGTCAGGATCAATCATCCGTTTTTGATCTCGCAGCGGTAGCCGCAGCGTCCAATGGGGGGAACAACGACCCGCTGCTGCCTCCGGCGCGATTCATTGGCGATCCGCAGAAGCCGAGTCGTATGCCGTACAACAAGTACGCCGCCTACGACAAGCAGATCCCGTTTGATTACCCGGAGCGTACGTGGCCGGGCAAGCGACTGCAGCGCGCGCCGCGCTGGTGCTCCGTCGATCTTCGCGACGGCAATCAGGCCCTCGTCAACCCGATGGATTCCGAGCGCAAGCTGCGTTTCTGGAACCTGCTCGTCTCCATGGGATTCAAGGAGATCGAGGTGGGCTTCCCGTCCGCTTCCGAGACCGATTTCGACTTCATCCGTATGCTCATCGAGCGTGAGCTGATTCCGGACGACGTGACCATCGTGGTACTCACCCAGTGCCGCGAGCACCTCATCCGCCGCACTTACGAGGCGCTCAAGGGTGCCAAGCGCGCCATCGTGCACTTCTACAACTCCGTGTCTGTGTTGCAGCGCGAGGTCGTGTTCCGCAAGAACAAGGAGGAGATCAAGAAGCTCGCCACCGACGCCGCCGAACTGTGCAAGGACCTCGAGAACGAGGCCAAGGGCATCGACCTGTACTACGAGTACTCGCCGGAATCCTTCACCGGCACCGAGCCGGAGTACGCCGTCGAGGTGTGCAACGCCGTGATCGGTGTTATCAAGCCGACTCCCGAGCACCCGATGATCATCAACCTGCCCGCCACCGTGGAAATGACCACGCCGAACGTGTTCGCCGACGAAGTGGAGTACGTCTCCACCCACCTCGACGACCGTGACTCCGTGGTGCTCTCCCTCCACCCGCACAACGACGAAGGCATGGGCGTGGCCGCCACCGAGCTGGCCGTGCTGGCCGGCGCCGACCGCGTGGAAGGCTGCCTGCTGGGCAACGGCGAGCGTACCGGCAACGTCGACTTGGTCACGCTGGGCCTCAACTGGCTCACCCAAGGCATCGACCCGCAGCTTGACCTGTCCAACGTGCCCGAGATTCGCAAGACGGTTGAGTACTGCAACCAGATCAAGATTTCCGAGCGTCACCCGTACGCCGGCAACTTCGTGTTCACTGCGTTCTCCGGCTCGCATCAGGACGCCATCAAGAAGGGTCTCGAGGCTCGTCAGGTGGCCGCCGAGCGTGCTGGCGCCGATCTCGACAGCTTCGTGTGGCTTGTGCCGTACCTGCCGATCGACCCGAAGGACATCGGCCGTACGTACGAAGCCATCATTCGCGTCAACTCGCAGTCCGGCAAGGGCGGCATGGCCTACCTGCTCAAGACCAACCACAATCTTGACCTGCCCAAGCGTCTGCAGATCGAATTCGACAAGATCGTGCAGAACTACGCTGACACGACCAAGAAGGAAGTCAAGGACGAGGATATCTGGCGTCTGTTCAAGGACGAGTACCTGCCGGTCGAACAGTCCGGCATGACCGCCGCCGGTGTGGTTGTGGGCGATACTCATGACGCCTCGCTCGTGCCGTGGGGCCGCTTGAAGCTGCTCAAGGTGGCCGTCAGCTCCGGTGAGGATGGCTCCGACACCGTGCTCAAGGCTCGTCTGCTCGACCGCGGCGTGAACGTCGGGGTCGATGCGCCCGTGGAGCGCGAGGTCTCCGGCATCGGCAACGGTCCGATCGCCGCTTTCCTCAACGCCATTTCCAACTTTGGCGTTGACGCCTCGATTATGGATTACGTGGAGCACACCATGTCCGTCGGCACCGACGCCATGGCCGCCTCGTACGTGGAATGCCAGGTCGGCGAGGCCGATGACGCGCAGATCGTGTGGGGCGTCGGCATCGATTCGTCGATTACCACTAGCGCCCTGAAGTCGATTATCTCCGCCATCAACCGTTTCCAGCGCAAGCGCTGAGCGCTAGCAGAGCAAAAACAAGGCTCCCTCTGATTGCATCAGAGGGAGCCTTGTTGTCTGTGTTTTACTTACTACTGGGTGACGCCGTTGGTGCCGGTGTTCCCGCCGGTGCCTCCGGAATTACCATTATCGTTGCCGGTATTGTTCCCGTTGTCACCGCCGGTATTGTTGCCGGCGTTGCCATCTCCGCCGGTAGTGGTGCCGGGATAATTCGGGCACTCGGTGGAATAGCTCGGATTGGCGAGGCACTGCTGGGCGAACTCCTGAGCCTGCTGTTGCTTCTTGGCTTCCTCTTCGGCCGCCTTCTGCTGTGCGTCCTGCTCAGCCTGCTTCTGCGTGTCTTCGGTGGACTGCTTGTTGGTGTTGTTGGACAGGCCGCTGCTCTGTCCCTTGCCCAAGCCCCAAGTGCCGTCGGAGCCGCCGATCTTGCCGTTGTCTTTAGCGGTCGGGAACTGCTCCGCCTCGGTGCCTTGCAAGGCCTGAGCCATGAACTCCTGGAACAGGTGGGCGGGGTATCCAGTGGAAGAGACGCCGTATCCGGAGAAGGCTGGCACCACTTGCGGATTGCCCTTATCGTCCGGATTCCAGATAGCCCACACATTCATCATGCTGGGGGTGTATCCCACGAACGACGAAGCCATTTCGTCGTTGGCGGTACCGGACTTGCCGGCGACGGGCCGGCCCAACATGCTGGATGTGCCGGCCGCCGTACCGTACGTGGTGGTGCCCTGCATGGCCTTCTGTACCAAAGCGCAGTCGTTGGCATCGAACACCTTGGTGCCGTTGCTGGGCGCGTTGTACATGTCCTTATTGTTGGAATCAAGCACTTTGGACACCATGTGCAAGGTGTTCTTCACGCCATTGTTGGCGATGGTCGAATGGCCTTGCGCTAAATCCCACACGGTCAGGGCGTTGATGCCCAGCACGTTGTACATGGAGTTTTCATCGATATCGCCCTGAATGCCCGCTTCATGGGCGATTGCGGCCGTGCGCTTCGGCGTCAGATGCTCATTGACGTTCATGAACACCGTGTTCACCGAGTTGGCGGTGGCCTGATACAGATTGATGTTGCCCCAGTTGTTCTCCAGAGCGTTGTTCACCTCTTGATCCAAGCCGGTGAAGTGCTGGTGGGAATTGCCGTTGAACAACGTATCGAAGCTGACGCCGGATTGCGCGGCCCCCAGCAAAGCGAACGGCTTCATAGTCGAACCCGGTTCGAATACGGCCTGATCGGCATTGTTGAGCTGCTTGGACAGATAATCTGAACCGGCGTATACGGACAATACTTCACCGGTCTTCGGGTCCAGCGCTATGCCGCCGATTTGCAGGGATTCAGGCATGTCGTCCAGACGGGTGTCGCCGATGGACTGCATAAGATCCTGCTTGCTCTTGTCGATGGTGGTGATGATCTTGTATCCGCCAGTATCCAAATCCTCTTTGGTAAAGGCCTTGGACTGCACCAGCTCGCGGCGCACCATATCCAGCAGATAACCGTTCGGCCCCGCGTATTCGTTCTGCTGCGCCACCGCGGCGGTCTGCGGGAACTTGGCATCAGTGTGCTGCTTGGCAGTGATGTAACCATCCTCCTGCATGATGTTCAGCACACGCTTGAAGCGCGATTTGGCCATATCGGCGTTATCGGCCGGATCCCACGTGGACGGTGACGGAATAATGCCGGCGATCATCGCCGCCTCAGACAGCGTCAGATCCTTGGCGTCCTTATTGAAGTATGCCTTGGCCGCTGCCTGGATACCGTAGGAGTTGCGGCCCAGATAGATGGTGTTCATGTAATTGCACAGCACCTCGTCCTTGGATTCGGTCTGCGCGATTTTGATGGCCATGATGGCCTCGCGCGCCTTGCCCACATAGGATGTGGTTTCGCCCATGTAATACCGCTCGGCATACTGCTGGGTGATGGTGGAACCACCTTGGCGCGTGCCCTTGGTCACATTATTAATGAATGCGCGGGCGATGCCCTTCAGATCAAGGCCTTTATCCGTGTAGAACGTACGGTTTTCGGACGCCACAATCGCGTTGCCGATGTAGTCCGGCAGCCCCTCGCAAGAGATGATTTCACGATTCTGTTCCGCGTAGGAGCCGATCGCGGTGGTGCCGTCCGCGTAATACACGGTGGTTTTCTCGGCCAACGCGAACTTTTCGGGTTGCGGGACCTCGGTGGTGGTGTACAGGTATGCGAATACTGCGATACCGGCCAGCAAGCCCAGTCCAATCAGGGAGAAGAAGATGCCCAGCACCCATTTCAGTACACGGTGCTTGCCTTTTCCTGTGTTCTTTTTCTTCCTGTTCGGGGCTCGATGGCTATTGGAAGCCTTGTGGCTTGCGTGGCGGGAACGGCTCTCCTGGGGCGTATAGGGGCCCTCCTGTGCGGAGTGGCCGGCTCTGCTTTGCGCGGTGCGCGGTTGCCTCAGAGCGGGGCCATTGCCTCCCGAATGTGCACGACGAGTATAAGAAGCCATGGTGTCCACCGTAACTGTTGGCCTTGAACAATCGTTTGACGTGAGCGTAACCACACGCATTTATGCCGGTATTTTTTCCGGAATTCTTACAATTGGGCACGCTTCTTGATGTTGCATGAATATTGCCTGAATGCGCTGGTTGGTCTGCCGTGCGACCCGGCGCGCACGTTTCGTGTCGCTGCGCTGGTCCATACGTCTCCATAGACTTATCCCCAGCCTCCACGCGGCGCTATGTCACCCAACTCCCCCAGGGCAGGAATGCAGCAAGGGTAAGTGGCCTCTGACGGGTGTGTGGAGGTTTTCTTTATGTGCGGATTTGGCTGTGAGCTGGCACTAGCGTGGTCCCCTGTCCGGGGCGCGGCCGTACAGTCGAACGTATGAATGACGCACAGACCCCTAGAATTCGCGACCCGCATGCGGCGGTCAATCTGGTCGGCTCAGGCGCAGCGCAGCCTGACTCGTCGTCGAACGTTGTTGACCCATTGGCTGCGCTCGGCCCGGTCTCCGGTTCAGATGCATCGGCATCCACATCAGGCTCCTTACGGGATTTCAGGCCGCTGGACATGGACGATGCGGATGGGGCATCTGATATCGACCGTGGCTTGGCCCGGCTTGACCCGCTTACCGTGCGCCCGCGAATCTCCAGCCGCGTACTGTGCGTGGTATTCGGTCTGCTTCTGATCGCTATCGGCTTCGGCGTGTGGTGGGGGTGCGTGTTTACCGAAAACGGACAATCGTACGACGAACTGGTCTGGAAAAACCTGCACAACGATGTACCGTCCTGGGCCACCGGCGTGATGAACGCCGTCGCACAATCCTGGCTGGTTATCGCTGTCAGCTGCACAATTGCCGCAATCGGCATTATTACGGCGCTGATTCGACGCCGCTGGTGGTTGGCCGGGCAAATCGCCGTGTTCGCCGTGGTCTGCTTGGCCGTCACCCGTATCAAGGGTCTGTTGCCGCGTCCGTTCATCATCAACACTGAATCTCCTGCCGCTAATTCCGCGCCTTCCGGTCACACGATGCTGGCCGCAGCCTGTGCGGTGATTCTGCTGCTTACCGTGCCTCGTGCGGTTCGAGCTTTGGCGGGCGTCATCGGCGTGGTTTGGGCGGTGACCGTCGGTGTCTCCGTGATATACGGACAATGGCATCGCCCTTCGGATGTGGCGATGTCCATCCTGCTGGTGGCGGGATTGGCCCTGCTCGCTCTGGCAGTTACGCGCAAGTCCGGCATGGACGAGCCGGGTCGCCGCGTCTCCTCAGTGAGCGTGCAAATCGTCGGCAGCGTGCTGATTACCGGGGGCCTGCTGTTGCTCGCCTACAGCGGTTATGTGATCTGGCAGGTGGTGCCGGGGCTCAATGTCAGCGCCAGCTGGGCGGTTCAGGGGGCGAATGTCAGCGCTGTTGTGGGCATTGCGGGTGTGGCCATGCTCGCATTCGGACTGTTGCTGGCCCTGCGTCAGATCACTGCAGCGCCCTTAAGCCGGCTGGGTCTGATCGGCGCTCCGCCGGCACCGCCCAAACGGTAAAACATGGGGTGCGAACGGCCGAATTTGCCCGGCACAACGGCGGAATTTGGCAGTTGGACATGATTCATGAGTATTATGACGCCAGAAACGTCGTGTGTTTCGCGCAATACATAAGGAGTGGGTATGGCTACCAAACTGGTGATTGTGGAGTCTCCGACCAAGGCCCACAAGATCGGTGACTACCTGGGCAAGGGGTACACCGTCATGGCGTCGGTCGGCCATATCCGAGACCTCGCGCAGCCCAGCCAGGTGCCCGCGGCAGACAAGGCCAAGTTCGGCAAGTTCGGCGTGGACGTCAACGACGGGTTCAAGCCGTATTACATTGTCGACGGCGACAAGAAGCGTACGGTCAGCGAACTCAAATCGGCCCTGAAGAACGCCGATGAACTCTATCTGGCGACTGATGAGGATCGCGAGGGCGAGGCCATCGCGTGGCACTTGGTGCAGACCTTGAAACCCGAGGTGCCGGTCAAGCGCATGGTGTTCCACGAGATCACCAAGAACGCCATCAACGCCTCCCTGAACAACACGCGCGATGTGGATGGCAATATGGTCGACGCACAGGAGACCCGCCGCATCCTCGACCGTCTGTACGGCTATGAGCTGTCGCCGGTGCTGTGGCGCAAGGTGGGCCCAGGCCTGTCCGCCGGCCGCGTGCAGTCCGTGGCCACCCGCCTGATCGTGGAACGCGAGCGCGAACGCATGGCGTTCAAGCGCGCGCCGTACTGGGATATCGTCGCCACGCTGTCCGCGCCTGACGCGCTGGGGGAGCGTGCCGAATTCTCCGCCCGCATGATCGCGCTCGGCGGCAAGCGACTCGCCGGCTCCAAGGATTTCGGTGCCGACGGCCAGCTGACCCCGGACGGGTTCGCGGCGAACGTTCGCCAGCTTGATGAGGCTGGTGCCACCGCCGTGGCTTCGGCGCTGAAGACCGCCGATTTCACTGTGATGTCGATGGAAACCAAGCCGTACCGCCGCCGCCCGCAGCCGCCGTTCACCACCTCGACCCTGCAGCAGACCGCCGGCAATCGCCTCGGCATGGGTGCTCGCGCCGTGATGCGCGCGGCCCAAAGCCTGTACGAGAACGGCTACATCACCTATATGCGAACCGATTCGGTGACGCTGTCGCAGGAGGGCATCACCGCCGCCCGCAACGCCGTCTCCTACCATTTCGGCGACAAGTTCCTCTCCGCCGAGCCCAAGCAGTACGCCACCAAAACCGCTGGCGCGCAGGAAGCCCACGAGTGTATTCGCCCGGCGGGCTCGCGCTTCCACGACCCGGACGAGCTGGCTTCCAAACTTCCCGGCGACCAGCTGCGCCTATACACGCTGATCTGGCAGCGCACGCTTGCCTGCCAGATGGCTGACGCCACCGGTTCCACCGCCACCGTGCGCCTGTCTGCGCCGGCCGGCCCCACCGAGGGCGAGGCCGTGTTCCAGGCGTCCGGCACCGTCATCGAATTCCCCGGCTTTATGAAGGCCACGGGGGAGGGGCGCAAGCCCAAGGCCGCCGCTCCCGGCGCTGGGGCTGGCTCGGACCAGGCTGCTGCCGCCGGCAAGACGGACGCCAAGGCCGTCAGGGGTGACGCCTCCGAATCCAACACCTCCCTGCCGCCGATGAGCGTCGGCCAGCAGGTCGAGGCAAGCGACATCGAACCGGACGGCCATGAAACCCAGCCGCCGGCCCGCTACACCGAGGCCACGCTGGTCAAGACGCTGGAAGCCAAGGAGATCGGTCGCCCGTCCACTTACGCGAGCATTATTTCCACAATCATGGATCGCGGTTACGTATACGAGCGTGGCCGTGCGCTGATCCCCAGCTGGCTCGCCTTCTCCGTGACCAAGTTGCTCGAGACGAACTTCCCCAAGCTGGTCGACTACCAGTTCACCGCCGAGATGGAAAACGGCCTTGACCGCATCGCCCACGGCGAGGAATCCGGCCGCGACTGGCTCACCCACTTCTACTTCGGTTCCGGCGAGGGCGCCGCCCGCAACGCCGACGAGGCGCACGAAGGCCTGCAACAGCAGGTCGCGCAGCTCGGCGAGATCGACGCGCGCGCCATCAACACCATCGACATCGGCGACGGCCTGCACGTGCGCGTCGGCCGTTACGGCCCGTATCTGGAAGACATGGAGCATCTGGACGCCGAAGGCAACCCGAAGCGCGCGTCTCTGCCGGACACCATCGCGCCGGATGAGCTGACGGTGGCCGTGGCCCGCGATTTGATCGACAACCACTCCGGTGGACCGCGCGAGCTGGGCGTTGATCCGGTATCCGGCGGTACCGTCGAGGTGCGCAATGGGCGTTTCGGCCCGTATGTGGCGTTGGTGCCGCCGGCTGAGGCTTCGGCTGGCGCTGCTGGCGATACTGCTGGTGCTTCTGCGGCCAAGAAGGGTTCGAAGAAGGCCGCGGCCGCCGCCGCGTCGCGCCCGAAGATGGCCTCGTTGTTCAAGACGATGAGCCCTGAATCGCTGTCGCTGGAAGACGCGCTAAAGCTGCTGAGCCTGCCGCGCGAAGTGGGCACATACGAGGAAACCAACGCCGAAACCGGCGAGGTATCCGAATGCACGGTGGCCGCCAACAACGGTCGCTACGGCCCCTACCTGACCAAGACGGGTGCCGACGGCAAGTCGGAGACCCGCTCGCTGGCCTCGGAAGACGAGATCTTCACGGTCGATATCGACAAGGCCAAAGAACTGTTCTCGCAGCCCAAGTACGGCCGCGGGCGTGGCCGTGGTGCCGCCAAGCCGCCGCTGCGTGATTTGGGCAAGGACCCGAACACCGGCAAGAACGTGACCATCAAGGACGGCCGTTTCGGCGCGTACATCACCGATGGCGAGACCAACCGTACGGTGCCGCGTCAGTACACGCCTGAATCCATCACCCCTGATGACGCCTTCCGACTGCTCGCCGAAAAGCGTGCGGCTGGTCCCTCCACCCGTGGCCGTCGCGGTGCTGGGCGTGCTGGTGGCGCCAAGGCCGTTGCCGGCAAGGGCAAGAAGGGCGGTACCTCGGCTGCGGTTTCGGCGCAGGAGGCCAAGCGCGCCGAACGCCGTGCCGAAGTCAAGAAGTTGGCGAACAAGGGCTGGTCCAACCAGCGCATCGCCGAAAAACTCGGTTCCACCCCCGCCACTGTGAAAAAGGACGTCGACTGGCTGACCGCCAACGAGGGCTACGAGCGCCCCGCCGTAATTCCCAAGCGTGGCTGAGCGGAATTATTGCTCTACTTGCGTTTCAAGGGGCAGATTTCTCGTTTTGAGAATATCTACTTCCGCTTCAAGGGGCTCCCGGTCAAGTAGGCCGGCTGCAAAAATGGCGGAATGGCGTTAAATGAGGGCCCTTGATACTCGGAATTGACCGCGCGAACAGCCCCTTGAAGTGCAAGTAGATGTTCCCGAAACAGGAAATCAGCCCCTCGAAGCCGAGATGCCCATAAGACTCTGCGATGATTACGCATAGACTTTCAATCAACGTTCAGAAAACCTCCAGATTGACTGCCTTTACTACTGAGGTAGCACACGAGAAGTGGCAATGGGCAAGTGCCCGAATAGCCGCCGAACAGACGTGATAGGAATTTAGGAAAAGGAGCAGCAATGGCTGACGAATTTAACCCGCAGGGCGTCGACCAGACCCCGCGGAATAACGAAAACCCCAATAGTACTGCCGATACCGGCAACGCCGAGCCGAAGAACCCGTTTGTGGGTGGCGACTCGGTTGATGCCGGCAACGCCAGCGATTCCAGCGAGCAGCAAGCCCCGGTTTCCTCGGCCGCCCTCGCTGCCGATCAGCAGCCTACGCAAGCCGCCACCGAGCCCATCCCGGACTACGCCTCCGCCAAGGGCGAGAGCACGGTGGTCTCCTCCTCGCCGGCTTCTCCGGCAGCGCCGGCCGCAGACCAGACCTCGGCCACAACTCCGCTGTACCGCCCGGCCCCGGAATACGGCGCTTATGGGCCGACCCCGACTCAGGCACAGGGCCAGCAGGGCGGCCAGGCCGGCAACAATGCCCAGCCCACGCAGCAATTCCCGTTCGGCCAGCCTGCACAGCAAACCCCACAGGGCCAGCAGGGCAACCGCAACCCCTACTACACCAATAACCCGCAGCCGCAGGGCAACGGCAATCCGTTCAATCCGCCCACGCAGCCGCAGCAGAACAACGGCAACCCGTTTGCCAGCCAGTCCGGTCAGAATGGCCAGAATGGCCAGCAGCCCCAGCAGGGCGGTCTGTTCGGTTTCGGCGTTCCCGGTACCGGTACGCCGAACGGTCAAGGTCCGACCCAGCCGGGACAGCCCGGTCAGCCCGGCCCCGCCAAGCAGGGCATGTCCAAGACGGCGAGCAACATCCTCATCGCCGTGGTCGCCGCCGTTCTGGCTGCGGCCCTCTGCCTGGGCCTCGGTTACGGCGCCCTCACCAGCGGCCTGATCACCTTGCCGACCAGCAATTCGCTGTCCAACGTCAGCTCGAATAAGTCCGGCTCCGGGTCCGCCACCGCCAAGAGCGGCGAAGCCCCCGACTGGCAGACCGTCGCCAGCGATGTCTCCGGCTCCGTGGTCTCCATCCAGACCGCGTTGAGCAACGGCACCGCCAAGGGCTCCGGCGCCATCATCGACACCGAAGGCCACATCATCACCAACAACCACGTGATCTCCGGCGCCCAGCAGATTCAGGTGACGCTTGCCAACGGCAACATGTATTCCGCCACGCTCGTCGGCACCGACACCACCACCGATCTTGCGGTCATCAAGCTCGACAACCCGCCGAGCGACCTCAAGGCCGTGAAATTCGCCGATTCCGACAAGCTCGCCGTCGGCGAGAACGTGATGGCCATCGGCAACCCGCTCGGCTACGACGACACCGCCACCACCGGTATCGTCTCCGCCCTGAACCGCCCGGTGACCGTGACCGACGACAACAACAACGAGATCGTCACCAACGCCGTCCAGATCGACGCGGCCATCAACCCCGGCAACTCCGGCGGCCCGACCTTCAACGCGGCCGGCCAGGTGATCGGCATCAACTCGTCCATCGCCTCGACTGCCACCTCATCCGACTCCGCCGGTTCGATCGGCATCGGCTTCGCCATCCCGTCCAACCTCGTCAAGCGTGTGGCCGACGAAATCATCAAGGACGGCAAGGTCAAGCACGTTGCCCTCGGCGTGGTCATCAAGTCCGACACGGTTGAAGCCGACGGCGTGACCCGCGGCGGCGCGACCATCACCAAGTCCAGCGCCACCGGCAGCGCGGTCGTCTCCGGCGGCCCGGCCGACAAGGCCGGCCTCAAGGAGGGCGACACCATCGTGGCCTTCAACGGCAACGCGGTGAACAACAACTACTCGCTGCTCGGCTACGTGCGTGCCGCGGCTTTGGGAGACAAGGTGACGCTGACCATCGTGCGCGACGGCAAGACCATGAATGTGGACGTGACGCTCGATCAGGAGGAGTCGTCGGTGAACGGTTCGTCCGGCTCCGATTCCAACGGCAACAGCCAGAATAACCAGAACAACCAGAACGGCAATGGCCAGAACGGTTACGGTAACGGTAACGGCAATGGCAACAGCGATGGCGGCACCGGTGACGGCGGCGGCTTCTCCGACCCATTCGGCCTGTGGTAAAGCCGACCCAACAACGTCACACGGTGTTGAGCGGTAACCGCTGAACACCGTGTCGGACAAGCAAAGGCCCGTGACAGTGAGCAAACTCCTGCCACGGGCCTTTCGTATGCGCGATTGTGCCTCGCACCCATGCCACCAACGTAGTTTCGATATCCGGCATGTCGCGCAACGCTCGTTGATAGGGTAGGCCAAGCACTGAGTTCGGGCGACGTCCTGAACACAGCGCATAATTCAATACAAAACTGAATACATTTCTTTACGCCGTGTATCGGAAGGTTGCGCGGGAGCCGAGCAAAGCGAAGCCCCAGGCAAAGCCGCCGGTGGGTTAACAAGGCGTGACCGTAGCGCCGATTGCGCGGGCCACGCTTGCCGTACCGCAATCGACTCCGTATACGAGCGTAAGGAGCAATGATGAGCAGACTCATCAGATTCTTCACCAAAATTCTCGACATCTGCAAGCTTGTGCCGATGCTTCCGGTCGTCGTCATCGCCGCAATTCCGCTGGCTTTACTGGGCGATTGGCGTCCGTGGGGCAATGCGATGGCGATTCCGGTACTCGGCAATCCGGGCTTCGGCCAGTGGCTGGTTATCGCACTGGTGCTGATTATCGTGATTGACACTGTGCGCGGCATGATTGACGATTTGCGTCATGGGCAGGTTGGAGTCGATGTGCTGGCCGTGGTCGCGATCCTCTCCACCGTGGCCGTCGCCGAATACTGGGCAAGTTGGGCGGTGACGCTGATGATCACGTCCGGCGAGGCCATTGAGGAATACGCTCAAGCCAAGGCCGAGCGCAGCCTGACCGCGCTGATGGAGGCCGCGCCGCAAACCGCGCACGTCGTCAACCTGCCTGGCGTGGGGCGTGGGTTTGCTGCCGATAAGGGCGATTCGTCCGATGGCTTCCGGCGTGTGGGCTTGGCATCGGCTGCCGCCGCCGCGCACCGCTTCGACACGGTGCCGGTCGAGCAGGTGCAGCTGGGCGACGTACTCATGGTGTTGCCGGGCGAAACTGTGCCGGTTGACGGCGAGCTGCTGTCCGGCACGGCCACGCTCGACCTGAGCAATATCAACGGTGAGCCGGTGCCGCGTGAAGTGTTCGCCGGCGCCCGTGTGATGTCCGGGGCGGTGAACGGCTCGACTGCATTGACCATGCGTGCCACCCAGGTGGCCGCCGATTCGCAGTACCAGCGCATCCTCGAGCTCGTGGCCTCCGCGCAGGAGTCGCGCCCGGCCGTGGTAAAAACCGCTGACCGCTTGGCCGTGCCCTTTACCGTGCTTTCGTTGGTGATTGCCGGCATCGCATGGGCGATGTCCGGGGTGCCGACGCGATTCGCCCAGGTGCTGGTGCTGGCCACGCCCTGCCCGCTGCTCATCGCCGCACCGGTGGCGTACATCGCCGGAACCGGACGCCTCGCCGCAGCCGGCGTGCTTATCAAAGCGCAGGACGTGCTGGAAAACCTTGGCCGCGTCACGCAGGTGTTCTTCGACAAGACCGGTACGCTCACCGTCAAGCAGCCGCAGGTCGTGCGCGTCGAGATGCTGCCCGGTGCCGCAACCCGTCTCAACGAAGACCATGTGCTGATGATGGCCGGCGTGGTGGAAAGCTACTCGGTGCACATCCTGTCCAAAGGCATCGCCAAGGCCGGAACGGAGGCGATGGCCCGATTGCGCCAGCGGTTCGAGGACGGCCAGCGTCTCTGCCCCGAACCAGAGGCCAGCTGGCCCGGCCACGGCCGCGAATATCCGGTCATCAAGAATATCAATGAAGATGCCGGCAAAGGCGTTTCCGGCGAGGTGAACGGACATGCGGTGCGCGTTGGCCGGCTGTCTTTCGCGGCCGCCGGGGAGGAAGGATTCTTGGCGGTCGATCGGACCGCCCCCAGTCGGTCTGAGGATGACCTGCGCACACGATTTGGGCTGCTTCAGCCGGACGAAATGGCGTCGTATGTGTCTGTTGATGGTCAGCTGATCGCGCGCATCGTGCTGCGCGATGTGCCGCGCGCCAACGCCAAGGCAGCGCTCGCCAAACTGCATGAGTTGGGCGTCACCAAGCTCGCCATGCTTACCGGTGACAAGCGGGCTTCCGCCAATATCATTGCCAGCGAAGTCGGCATTGACGAGGTTCACGCCGAACTGTTCCCGGAGGATAAGGTAGCCGCAGTCAAGGCCGCTACAGGAGCCGGTAAAACCGTCACGATGATGGTCGGCGACGGTGTGAACGATGCTCCGGTGCTCGCTGTCGCTGATATCGGCGTGGCCATGACCGACGGCACGTCCACCGCCGCTTCCGAAAGCGCTCAGGTGGTCATTATGAATGACAATATCGCCGCCGTGCCGCGCGCCATCGCCATTGCACGCCGCACCGAGCGCGTGATGCTTCAAGCCGTAATCGCGGGCCTTGTGCTTGCCGCCATCGGTATGATCGCCGCCGCGTTCAACCTCATTCCAGTGGTCGTCGGAGCCTTCCTCCAGGAAGCCATCGACGTGGTGAGCATCCTCTGGGCTCTCACTGCTCTGATTGATCGGGATTGATTAAGATAAACCGGAATTGATTGGAGCCGCATCCGGATTATGTGCAATATAACAAGTTGATATCAATATTTTGTGTGTGCTTACCGGATGCGGGCGCCGTAGGTGGCAGTCTATTAGACTAAAGGCTGTTTGCAGCATCATTTAGGGGCATTGAGGCCCTTGCCAGAGGAGTCGATATGTCAGAGGGTGAGGAAGAGCTCAATGTGGGCGCAGTCCGTTTGGAGGAAGTGGCATCGGCGGCTAATGTATCGCTGTCCACTGCGTCCAAGGCCTTGCGTGGAAAGCCTCACGTCAGCGAGAAAACCCGTATTCGAGTGATTGATGCTGCGCAGAGGTTGGGCTATAGCGCTGCAGAAGCTATGGCATCGATGGCAAGGTTAAGCGTCAGGGATTCTCACGGCGTGCAGGATTTTCGCGTTGGCATCATTGGCGTTGATATGAAAGGCGTCTTTTCCCCGACCATTCTTATTGGAGCGGAGAATGCGTTTCAAGCGCGCTCAGCCGCAGCGCTGCTGTTCAATGCGTCAGGCAATGAGGCATTGTTCCACAGTGGTATTGAACGAATGTTGGTGCAAGGAGTGTCGGGACTGTTGATTATCAGCAGGCGTACGGATCCGGTGCCATACTACGTGGATTCTCCGGTACCTGTGGTCTACGCCTATGGCCCGTCCCGTGATCCCGATGATTGTTCCGTGGCACAAGACAATGTGGAATCAGGGTGTTTGGCCGTTCGCCACCTTCTTTCCTGCGGGCGCACTCGTATTGCGATTATTGCTGGCGACTCCGAGTACTCGGTTGCACATGAACGGATGCGGGGTGCGCTCAAGGCCTTGCATGATGCTGGATTACAGTTGGTTGGCGAAGCGCGGTTCGGTTCATGGGAAGCGGAATGGGGGCGCGCCGCTGCCCGTCTGCTGCTCAATGACGGTGCTGCATTCGACGCAGTGATATGCCAAAACGATGTGTTGGCTCGTGGCTGCATCGAGGAATTGGAACGTAGCGGATGTCGCGTGCCGCAAGACGTAGCGGTTATCGGGCACGACAACAGTCCGGATTATGTGTCGTACGCGCATCCGTTGCTTACTTCTATTGATGACAACAACGAAATGCTGGGGCGTCAAGCTGCCCTATGTCTACTGGATGCGATTGCGGGGCATCCTCACCATGGTGTGGAGCGTGTGCCGGTGAAGCTAATCCAACGCGAGTCAACGTTGCCGTTGGATTGATAACGTCACCGGATAGGCGGCAGCAGCCGGTTTACATCTTGCGTGGCATCATCCAGACCTTTGCGAATATCATTGATGCCGGAATCCCGTACAAGGCCGTGAACGTCGATGTTGCTTTGTTCGCTCAACGCTTGGCCGCGTACGCGCATGCTATGGATAAATCGTCCGGCCTTGCGTGCGTAGTCGGGCAGCTTGTCGGGGCCTACCAGCACTAAAGTGATGACAAGAATCACCATGAGTTCCGTGCCCGAAATGCCGAACAACATATTATTCTCCTTCTGCAGTTATTGTTGCAGGGGCTTCCTGTTTGCCGGTGCGCTTGGCTTTGCGCGCCGCGCGAAATGGTAACGCGGCGCGCATTTTATGTAAAAGTTTGAGAAGTTTGGGTTCTTCGCCCGCCGCGCGCATGACTTTCCATAGCTGGATGTGCTCGTATACTGCGCATACGGCTATGGCTGCGAAATAGATTGCGATGATGGGCAAAGCGAGTGCGCATAATGTTCCTGGGTCGCCGGTTGGCGTGGCCACGGCCGCGAAGATAAACGCTATGACCGTTGCGAGACGCCACTGCTTCAACCATGTTCGTGTTTCGACCGCATTCATCATCGTCAATGCCGCCATAACTACGGGTAGCAGGAATGAGAGGCCGAAAGCGACTGTCATGCGCAGAATGAAATCAAAATAGACGTCGGCGCTGAGCAATGTGGCGGTGTTTGCGGGGGCAAAGCCGGTAAGGATCGCCACCGCTTGGGGCAGCAGATACCATGCCAGTCCGGCTCCGGTGAGGAACAGCGGCACTGAGGCTCCGATGAATGTAACCGCGGTCCAGCGCTCTTTGCGCTTCAACCCTGGATTAATGAATGCCCACACTTGGTATGACCACCACGGGCAGGAGGCCGTCAGACCAAGGAAGAACGCAATCTCCAGCTTTACGTTGAATGCGGAGACCACGCCATTGAATGTGATGCTCATCAGT
>OOCD01001024.1_pt1 | contig 18083 bp, 15 predicted proteins | sample 1671791 | NCBI WGS metagenome assembly OOCD01 (sample SAMN06348193, study PRJEB24527) | human gut metagenome | biome: human gut; feature: ankylosing spondylitis patient; material: feces | host: Homo sapiens | place: China | collected 2015-10
TGCGCCATCATCGCAAGGCCGTGACCCAGTTCGACCTGCAGGAGGCCGTGGACACGATCCTGGCCGGTGCGCAGAAGAAGAACAAGATCCTCAACAATAAGGAAAAGTGCATCGTCTCCTACCATGAGGTCGGCCACGCGCTGGTGGCGGCCTTGCAGACGAACAGCGCCCCCGTGCAGAAAATTACCATTGTGCCGCGCACGTCCGGTGCGCTGGGCTTCACCATGCAGGTGGAGGACGGCGACCACACACTGATGACGAAAGAGGAAATCCTGAACAAGATCGCGACGCTGACCGGCGGACGCGCGGCGGAGGAGCTGATCTTCCACTCCATCACGACGGGCGCGTCGAACGATATTGAGCAGGCCACCAAGCTGGCCCGCGCACTGGTCACCCGCTACGGCATGACCGAGGATTTCGACATGGTCGCGCTGGAGACTGTGAACAACGCCTACCTGGGCGGCGACGCGAGCCTGGCCTGCAGTGAGCAGACGGCGGCTCAGGTCGATGCCAAGGTCGTGGAGATCGTGCAGGCCGAGCACAAGAAGGCCTACCAGCTGTTGGCCGACAACAAGCGCAAGCTGGACGAAATTGCCCAGTATCTGTACGAAAAAGAGACGATCTCCGGCGAGGAGTTTATGCGCATTTTGAACGCACAGCCGCAGTTACCGGCGGGGCCTTCGGCAGATTCCACAAATCAGGCGCAATAAATTTGTGCGGTTGTTGCTGGTTTGCCCCTTGACGGAACCGCTGTGGGCTTGTATGATAAGAACACAAAACTTCCCAGTGAGAGGGGGAAAACGGAATGACCTTTGAAGAATTGCAGGATCTGCTGGCAGAGCAGTTCAGCTGCGACACGGGCGATTTGAGCCGCGGCACAGCGCTGGCTGACCTGGGCGCCGACCATGAGGATATGATCGAGCTGGCGTGGGCACTGGGCGAGGCAATCGGCGAGGAAATCGACGAGAGTGAGCTGAGCGAGGATTTCACCATCGGTGAGCTGTGGCGTTTTGTGCGTGACAAGGAAGAAAACGCACAGGAGTAAAACAAACGAAGGGCCTGCCTTTTGGGGCAGGCCTTTTTGGTATGCAGGTGTGTAAACGAACGGGCGCGCATTCCCGTAGGGGCGGATTCCATATCCGCCCGGGAGGTTTGCGGCGGTGCGAGGTGCGCGGGCGCATATAGAATGCGCCCCTACGGTCAGGCAGATACGGAAAGCGGGAATCATGAAAAACACAAAAACCAAGCGTATGCTGGCGGTGGCGGCGCTGCTGGCCGTGGGGCTGGCGCTGATGCTCTACTACGCGGCGCACAAGCAGGGCTACCATGTGGACGAGCTGTACACCTATGAGCTGGCAAACTATCCCGGCGGGTTCTACGCGCTGGAGGACGGCTATATGGACAGCTGGCACGACGGCAGCTTTTACAGCGCGGTCCTGACGCCGGGCCGCCCGTTTGACTATACCATCCCGTGGAACAACCAGAAGATCGATGTCCACCCGCCGCTCTACTATTGCCTGATCTATACGGCGGAATCGCTGTTCCCGCAGCTGGGTCTGCCGTGGGTGGGGCTGCTGCCGAACTTTGTCTGCATCCTGGCGGGCGCGGCGGTGCTGTACTGCACGGCGAAGCGGCTGATCGGGCGGTTCTGGCCCGCGTGGACGGCGGCGGCCTGCTGGCTGCTCTGCGTCGGCGTGCAGGGCATGGCGGTGTTTACCCGGATGTACAGCCTGATGATGCTGGAGGGCATCGTGCTTTTGTACTGCCATGTGGTTTTGTGGCAGGCGCTGCAGGCGGGGCAAAAGCCGCCGCGGGCGGTCTGGCCGGGTCTGTTTGCGGTCACAATGGCCGGGGCGCTGACGCAGTATTTCTTTTTGGTGTTCTGCTTTTTCGTCTGCGGGCTGTTCGGCGTCTGGCTGCTGGCTGCGCGGCGGTTCAAGACGGCGGGCGGCTATGTGATCGCCGAGTTTGCCGCGCTGGCTGCGGCGTATGCGGCCTTCCCCACGATGAAGGCCCATATCTTCTCCGGCTCCCGCGGAAAAGAGGCATTTGCGAGCGTCTTTGATTTGTCCGCGCTGGCGGAGTGGGGCAGGAGCATCGGCACGGTGGTGCAGCTGCTGGCGGCCCAGTTCGGCGGGCTCTGGCTGTGGGCCGTGGTTGTGGCAGCCGCGGCGGTGGTGCTGTGGCGGCGCGGCTGCCGTCTGCGCGGCAAGGGCCTGTTTGCCGCCGGGCTGCTGCTGGCGTCGGCGGGGTACGTGGCGCTGATCGATAAGGCCGCGCCGTTTGAGGCGGACCGCTACTATGTGGTGATCTACGCCGCTGTGGTGCTGGCTGTGGCTGTGGTGCTGGCCAGGCTGGCCCCGAAGCACGAGACTCTGCTGCTGCTGGCACTGGTGCCGATCCTTGCGGCGCACCGGACCGACCCCAACGCCTACCTGTATGAGGACGCCGCCCCGCGCAAGGCTGCGCTGGCCGACACCGAGAGGCTGCCCGCCGTTGTGCTGAACAAGGCGGGGTATGAGGTCGCGCCCGACCTGTTCTTGGAGGAGTTCGCCAAGCGCGAGGCCGTTGACCAGGCAAGCGGCGAGGACGATGCCGCCAGCCTGCGCGCGGCGGTGGAAAGCCGGGACCTGCACGGCGGATTCTTGATGTACGGCTACATTTACGACGCCGACGAGCTGCGTGCCCTGGCCGAGGACACGCTGGACGTGGAAAAAATCGAGCTTGTGACCGACGGGGAACGGTGCCCGGTGTATTATATTGAGCTGAAGTGAGGAAAAGGCTTCCCCCTCGGGGGAAGCTGTCGCCGCAGGCGACTGATGAGGGCAGAGTGAAGGGGGCAACCCTTGCACTGGTAATGGCGGAAGGCCGGCCCTCATCCGGCGCTTCGCGCCACCTTCAGTCTACGCGCTAAAAGCCGCCTTCGGCGGTTGCGCTCCGACACGCGCTTGCGAGCGCAGCCCCTCGGGGAAGGCTTTTTAGAGAAAAGGGGGCGTGTATGCTTTCTAAAAAAAGAAACGGCTGGCTGTGGGTCGTGATGCTGTTTGCGGTGTGCGCCGTTGTGTACGGGATGCTGAGCAGCTACCCGCGGGAGCTGGCCGTCTACAGCGACGAGCTGCGGTATCTGGATGTGGCGCGCAGCCTTTTGCAGGGGCGCGGGCTGCGGGTGCGCAATATGCCCAGCGACTACCAGAAGATTCTATACCCGCTCTGCATCCTGCCGGCGCTGCTGCTGAAAACCACCGCCGCGCAGATCACGGCCATCGGCTGGCTGAACGCCGTATATATGGCAAGCGCGGTGTTCCCGGCCTATGCGCTGGCACGGGCCATGGGCATGAACCGTCGCCGCACGGCGTTTCTCGTCGGCGTTACGGCGGTGCTGCCCACGATGTCCGCTGCGAGTACGTTTATGAGCGAGACGGTGTTTCTGCCGCTGTCGCTGTGGCAGGTGTATTTTTTCCTGCGGGCGATGCTGGCAGAGCCGAAGGCCCGCGTGGGCTGGTGCGCGGCGGCGGGGGCGTTCTGCTACCTGCTGTATCTGAACAAGGAGGTCGCGCTCTATTATCTGATCGCCTGGGTGCTTGTGCGCGCGTGGGTCTGGTGGCATGACAAGGCGTCGTGGCGGGCGGAGCTGGCCTGCAATGCCGCGCTGCTGGGCAGCTTTCTGGTCTGCTTTCTGCTGGCCAAGGCGACGCTGTTCCGCGGGCTGGGCAACTCCTACAACCAGACCGGCTGGCTGACGGCGGAGCAGTGGCGCTTTCTGCCGTTTGCGCTGGTGTGCGACGCGCTGTTTGCCGTGCTGGCGTTCTGGGTGTTCCCGGTGCTGCTGCCGCTCTGCGGGCTGCACCGCCCGCGCAGGGGCAGCGATGCCCGCCGCACCCAGCTGCCGCTCTTTTTGCTGCTGTCCCTTGGCATCGGCGTGGCGGTCATTGCGTGGTCCATTACGGTGCGCGAGGATTTAGGCTCGCCGTCGCCGCGGCAGCATACGCGGTATCTGGAGCCGCTGCTGATCCCGCTGCTGGCGGTGACGCTGGACACGCTGGATGAAAAGCTGACCAAAACGCGCCGCCGGATCTTGGCGGTTTTGACGATAGCCTGGGGCGTGCTGTTCGTGGCCGTCTGCCGGGCCATCGGCGCGGGCGCGGGCGACAACACCCTTTTGCAATGGTTTGACTTCGTGGCGGACCGCACGGACCGCCTGCCCGTGCTGGGGCAGGGAGCGTGGCTGGCGGTGTGGCGTGCAGTGATTGCGGTTGGCGTGGCCGTGCTGGGCGTGCTGTTGGTGCGCCGCAGGGGCCGCCGCGTGCTGGCCGGTGCGGCGCTGGTGCTCTGCGTGCTGTGCTACGCGGGCGAGTGGCGCATCAACCGCTGGACGTATGAGGTCCCCGCCGGGACCGCACAGCAGGCGTCGACGCTGAACGACGCGCTGGCGGAGCTGGACGGCAGAGTTTTGTTTATCCCCTACGGCGTGCGCCAGCGGGACAGCCAGCTCATAGAAACGTATGTCGCGCGGGATGTCTATATCGTTGAATATGAGACGCTTTTGCAGAGTGGTGCGCTGGCAGACGGCGTGCTGGACCTGACCACCGAGGCCGTCGGGCCGGAGTACCCGGGCAGGGCATATACCGATTTGGACGCGGCAGACTGGGTGCTGGCAGCGGACGGCGTGCCGGTGGATACGAGCGCGTTGGAAAAGGCGGACGCGGCGTGCCCGGCGGGATATGTGCTGTATCGGAATTTGGATGCACAGAGGGTCAGGTTTGCGGTATCGTGAGCGGACACGGGCGGATATGGAATCCGCCCCTACGAAAAGGTGTATGCCGATACAATAATCCTTTTGCGGCAGACGGCATTGTGTAGAATCCTCCCGCACGAAAAGGTGTATGCCGATACAGGCCCACGTGCTTTTCCGCGCCGCAGACGGGTACGGGTCGTCGGGGACGCCGACCCCTACAGATGTAGGGGCGGACCCCGTATCCGCCCGCGGAGGTCTGCGCTGTCCTGACCCGCAAAAATTGCTTCCTCTTTTTCCAAGAGGGGGCTTTTTTTCTTGCGATTGGCGGCGCGGTGTTGTATAATCTTTATTATGTAGAACTGTGTGCAGAAAAGGAGCTTTCCATGGAAAAACTGCTGGTTTTTATCCCTGCTTATAACTGCGAAAAGCAGGTCACGCGGGTGCTTTCGCAGCTGTTGGATCAGCGCATTGCCCCGTGGGTGGGGGAGTGCATCGTCGTAAACAACCGCTCTGCCGACGGCACTGAGGCCGCCGTGCAGGACTGGATGGCCCGCCACCCCGACGCGCCGGTCCGCCTGCTGCGCAATGACCAGAACTACGGTCTGGGCGGCAGCCACAAGGTCGCGTTCGGCTACGCGGCGGCCCACGGGTACGAGCATCTGGTCGTGCTGCACGGCGACGACCAGGGCGCTATTGCGGACCTGCTGCCGATTCTGAACGACGGCACCTACAAAAAATATGACTGCTGCCTTGGCTCCCGCTTTATGAAGGGCAGCAAGACCGGCGGCTACAGCGCGCTGCGCACCTGGGGCAACTACGGCTTCAACTGGCTCTTCAGCTTAGTGGCCCGCAAAAAAATCACCGATCTGGGCAGCGGGCTGAACCTGTATGCCGTGGGACCGCTGAAAAACGAGTACTACAAAAAGTTCCCGGATACGCTGTATTTTAACGACTGCATGATCCTAGCGCTCTGCCAGATGAAGCAGCGGGTGCTGTTCTTCCCCATCAGCTGGCGGGAGGAGGATCAGGTCAGCAACAACAAGCTGACGAGCTTCGGCATCAGCCTGCTCAAGCTCTGCGGCAAGTATCTGGCCGGGCCGCGGGCCTTTGTGGAGCGCGAATGGCGCGAGAAAATCATTGAGGATTACAGCTACGAGGTCGTAGCTTCCAACCTGTAAGGAGGGCTTTGGTATGAAGATTCTGGTGACGGGCGCTGCCGGGTTTATCGGCGGCCAGCTGTGGCATACGCTGTGGAAGCGCGGGGACGAGGTCGTCGGCATTGACAACTTCTCCTACGGCAATCCGGACAACCTGAAGTTTGACGACCATGATTTTGGCGCAGAGGTGCGCAGAATGGACATCCGCGACAAGGCCGGGATGCTGGCTCTGTTCGAGGCGGAAAAGTTCGATGTTGTGTATAACATTGCGGGCATTGCGCCGCTGCCGGACTGCCAGAGCGACCCCGTGCAGGCCATTGAGGTCAACACCCTGGGTCTGGTCAACCTGCTGGAGGCGGGCCGCCGCACCGGCATCAAACAGCTCGTGCAGGCATCCACCAACGCCATGTACGAGAACGAGACCGAGTTCCCGACGGTGGAGGGTAAGTTCAATCCGCCGACGCTCATTTACCCGAACACGAAATACTGCGGTGAGCGCTTTGCCCAGAGCTTTGCCGACACCTACGGCATGACTGTGACCTGCCTGCGCTTTGCCAACGTCTACGGCCCGCACATCGACTGCCTGCGCAAGCAGCCGCCGTTCGTCGGCTACATGATCCGCGAGCTGTACTATGACCGCACGCCGGAGTTCCACTCCGACGGCAACCAGCGCCGCGATTACATCTACGTGGATGATTTGATCGCGCTGGCGCTGCGCGTCGTCGAACACCCGCAGAAGGGCTTTGATGCGGTGAATGTGTCCAGCAACCAGAGCTATTCCGTGCGCGAGCTGTACGCCATTGCCAACCGCCTGATGGGCAAAAATATGGAGGCTAAATACTGCCCGAGCAGCCATTACTGGGCCAAGTACCCCGAGCTGTACGGCGGGGCCTACGGCATCAAACCGGAGATCCTGGACCACGAGGTCAACAAGTTCAGCCAGTGCGACAACACCCACGCCCGCGAGGTCTACGGCTGGCAGCCGCAGGTCGATATTGAGACGGGGCTGGGCAGAGTCATTGAGGCCGAGACGCGGATGCTGGCGGGACTGGAAAAGTAAAAAGGCTTCCCCATCGGGGGGAAGCTGTCGCCGCAGGCGACTGATGAGGGCAGAGTGAATGGAGCAACGCTTCTGCGGAAAATTGCACAGGCAATGGCGGCAGGTCGCCCCTCATCCCCGCGCTGCGTGCCACCTTCCCCCGCAGAGGAAGGCTTTTTGAAAAGAGGTACATCATGTCTAAACTTCACCTGATTCTCCCCATGGCCGGCAGGGGCAGCCGGTTTTTTAAAAACGGATTTGTCTGCCCGAAACCGCTGATTGAAATTAACGGAAAGCCGTTCTTTTACTGGGCGGCGCGCAGCGTGGAAAAGTTCGTGGACTGCGCGGACCTCACGTTTGTGGTGCTCGAGGAGCATATCCGCGACTTTGCCATAGACGAAAAAATCAAGGCGTACTGGCCTGCGGCCCGCATTGTGGCGCTGCCCGAGGTGACCGAGGGCGCGGCCGTCACGGCGCTGAAGGGCTGCGAGGGCCTGCCCGACGGTGAGCCGATTTTGTTCAACGACTGCGACCATCTGTTTGTTTGCAGGGCGTTCAACGAGTTCTGCGCTAAGGGCGGCTTTGCAAACGGCCCGGCGGGCGCATTGCTGACGTTTGAGAGCGATTCCCCCGCGTACAGCTATCTGCAGTACGGCGCGGACGGCAATGTCTGCCATACGGTGGAAAAGCAGGTCGTCAGCCATGATGCCATCTGCGGCGCGTACTATTTCAAGGATAAGAAAACCTACGCCGATGCCTGCGCCGAATACCTGAAAAACTGCGAGTACAAGGAATTTTTTGTCTCCGGCATTTACAATGTGCTGGCCGCGCAGGGCGCAAGAATTGCGGGCTTTGCGTGTGATTTACATCTGCCGTTCGGCACGCCGGACGAGTACCGCGCGGCGGAGGCACCCGCCAATAAGGCCGGTTTTGACGCGCTGACCTGAAGGAGTAAGAATGAAAATACCTGCAAAAAAGCGAACGGCGGCGGAGCTGGCGGCTGCGGTGCTGTGGTGCGCCCTGACGCTGGGAACGGACAGGCTGTTCTTCCGCTATGACTGGCGCACACCGGCGTTTTTTGTCTACAAGGCGCTGTTTCTGGTGCTGGCGTTCGGGCTGGTGCACGGCGCGGTGACGCTGGTGCAGAAGCTGCGCGCCGGGGACAAATTTGCCCGGCGGTGGGTGGCCTGGACGCTGCCGTATCTGGCGGTGAATCTGGTCATCCTGCTCATCGTCTGGCCCGGCATCTGGGGCAATGATGACCTGGCTGTGCTGTATCTGGCGCGGACGCTGCAGCCCAACTCATGGCAGCACTTTCTGACCAGCGGCGCGTTCATTCTGTCACTGATGTTTGTGCCGATGCCCGGCGGCGTCGTGCTGGTGCAGAACCTGCTCATCAGCGGCATTGTGGGCTGCTTTGCGGCCACGGCGCAGGACCTGGCCGAAAAGCGGCTGACCCGCCCGGTGCGCCCGGCGTGGTTTGCGCTGGTCTACCTGCCGTTTTTGCTGCCGCCCGTGCTGATGCACACCCAGCAGCCCTTCCGCACGACCTGGTCAACGTGGACCGAGCTGTTTTTGGTGTTCATGCTGGTGGCCATGTACCTGCGCGGCACGAAGCTGAACAAAAAGGAGCTGGCCGCTATCGTGATTCTGGGCACGCTGGCTGCGTCGTGGCGCAGCGAGTGCGTCTACTATCTGGCCGCCATCCCGGTGCTGCTGGCGCTGCTCTGCGCCCGCAGGCTGCTGCGCCCGCTGGCGGTGGGCGCGGTGACGGCGCTGGTGCTGGTGGGGTATTTCGCCTGCTCCCGCTACAGCAGCGCGCTGATGGGCGAGGCGTGGCAGTACAAGATGATCGCACTGTGCTATCAGACGGCGGCGCTGGTACAGGACGCCGACCCCGTGGAGGACGCCGAGGCGCTGGCCGACATTGACCGCGTGTTTGATGTGGAATTCTGCCGCGCCAACCCCGAGACCCACGGCAATGAACTGCGCGGGGGGATGATCGCCGGGCGCGGCGGCTCGGCGGAGGACTGGTCGGCCTGCCAGAAGGCTATTATAAAGCTGGCCCTCAAGTATCCCAAGAGCATGCTGCGGGAGCGTGCGGGTGTGTTCTACAACACGCTGCGCCAGCGCCAGAACGGCCAGTCCAACCAGAAGATCGCGTTTGCATCGGCATTTTTGCTGTATGAGGGTGAGCCGACGCAGGACGACCAAAAGAGCTTTTTGCAGGACAGCGCCGCCGTGCAGCCGTTGAACAAGGAGCTGCGCCGGGCGTTTATTGTGGATATGGCGTCCAGCACCGACTTTGCGGGCGGGCTGATCGACCTGACGTGGTGGATGCTGCCGCCGTTCGTGCTGCTGGGCCTGGCACTGGCGGTGCTGCTGGTGCAGCGGCGCTGGATGCTGTTTTTTGCCGCAGGCACGTTTTTTGCACGCATCCCGCTTGTGTTTTTGACCGCGCCGGACACCTACTTTATGTACTATCTGACGCCGTTTATCGCCGGGTATGCGGTGGCGGCGGCTGCGGTGCTGTACGCAGTGCTGAAACGGAAATTGAAATCGGAAAGGATCACGGGCTGATGCTTGCACTTTTTTTGCTGCTGGCCCTGCTGCTGGTGCTGGTGGGCCATGCGTTCCGCCTGCTGCGGTGGGAGCAGTTCATCCGCATTTATGAACGCCCGCCCCGCGGGCAGATGCTGCGCGGCATGGCCGGCGGCTATGCGCTGAACTTTGTGCTGCCGTTCCATCTGGGCGATGCCTTCCGCGCGGTCTACACAGGCCGCAGGATGAAGAGCGGCATCGGCTTTGCGCTGGCGACGGTCATCATGGATCGGTTCCTCGACGTCTGGTTTGTGGCGTTCGGGTTTATTGCGTTCCGGCTGCTGGGGCTGGGCGGTGCGCCGGTGGACGGCGCGGCGCGGTATTACCTTGTGTTCTCGCTGCTGCTGGTGCTGGGATTGGTGCTGGTCGTGGCGCTGCGGGATTTTTTGAAGAAAATCTGCCTTGCGTTCTGCGGGCTGTTCAATGACACGCTGAAGCTGGACGGCATGATGTTCTTCTGGAGCCTCATCAATACCTTCAAGGATCTGGGCCGCGTGAAAATCGGGCGGCTGGTCGTCAATACACTGCTGATGTGGGCGGCGTATCTGGGCTCCTACACCGCGCTGGCGGCGGCGCTGACCGTCGCCGGGGAGCCGATGCAGCTGGTGGATGTGTTCGGGCTGCTGTTCGGGCGCAACGCCGCGGACTTTGCCGCGCTGCTGCCCGGCGGTGCGCTGGGCACGGCGGCCCCCGCGGCCCGCTGGCTGCTGCTGGCATGGTTTGTGCTGCCGCTGCTGGCCATGTGGGCGGCCACGCTGCTGCCCGAGGGCGTGCGCGGCGCGATGAACCAGGCCACGCAGGCCGCCCCCGCCGGGGAAAGCTACCTGAACCTGCTGCCGCAGGCCGACGAGCATGACCGCGCGGTGTTCTTGAGTCGGTATTTCGGTCTGGAAAACAAGGACTACGTCAAGCGGTTTTTGCAGATGAACCGCGGCATTACGATTTTGGAGGACTACTCCGCCGGGTCGAACGCCACGACGATGCTCTGCATGGACACGCAATCGACGTTCTACCGCAAATATGCCTTTGGCAAGGACGGCGCAAAGCTGGCCGAGCAGCTCGACTGGCTGCGTGCCCAGCAAGACCGCCTGCCGCTGTGCGATATTCTGCGCAGCGAGGAGGCCGACGGCTGCTGCTGGTACGACATGGTCTACAACCCGCAGGCCGTGGGGATGTTCCGCTACCTGCACTCGAACCCCGTGGAAAAGAGCCGCGCCATCCTGCGTGCGGTGCTGGCGACGCTGGAGGATAAGCTCTACAAGCCGACGGCGGTCCCGGCGGACGCGGAGAAAATCGAAAAGTACATCGAGACGAAGGTTGACGGCAACCTGAAAAAGCTGCATGAGGACCGGATGCTGCGCGAGCTGATGAGCTATGACACACTGCGCATCAACGGCGTGGAGTACAAGAACCTGCCCGCGCTGGACTGGATGTTTGACCATGACCGGCTGCGCAACCTGTTTGCGAAGGACCCTGTGGGCACGATCCACGGCGACCTGACGATTGAGAACATCATCTGCCGCACCGACAACGACAGCTGGTATCTGATCGACCCGAATACCGGCAATCTGCACGAAAGTCCGTTCCTGGATTACGGCAAGCTGCTGCAAAGCCTGCACGGCAGCTACGAATTTATGATGAAAACGCCGCGCGTGGCTGTGCAGGACAACCGTATCGACTTCCAGCTGACGCGCAGTGCGGCCTATGACGCGCTGTTGGCCGCCGTGATGGAGGATCTGAGCGCCCGCTACCCGCGAGAGCAGGTCGAGAGCATTCTGATGCATGAGGTCATCCACTGGCTGCGGCTGATGCCCTACAAGCTGAACAAGGACCGCAAGCGCGCGGCGATGTTCTACGCCGGGCTGGTCATGGTCGCCAACGATGTGGCGGATTTTTCGGAGCATAAAAAGGAGACACTATGCTGATTTGCGTGGACCTGGACGGGACCCTGCTGGACACAGTGCCGGCCAACGCGGCATCCTACCGCGCGGCGCTGGAGGAGATGGGCTTTACCGTGACCGATGAATATTACGCCGAGTGCTGCAACGGCGGACATTACACACGGTTCCTGCCGCCGCTGATGGGCGGCGCGCCGAGCACCGCCGATGTGGAGCGCGTGCATGACAGGAAAAAGGCGCTGTACAGTGACTTTCTCGATGCGGTGCGCCCGAACACGGCACTGATGGAAATTTTGAAAACGATGCGCGCCGCCGGGCATGACCTGGCCTGCGTGACCACCGGCAGCAAACAGAACGCCACCGAGGTGCTGGAGCATTTCGGGGTGCGGGAATGGTTCGGCTTGATCGTGACCGGAGAGGACGTGGAAAAGCAGAAGCCCGACCCGGAGGGGTATTGCCGGGCGATGGAGCATTTCCGCGTTACGCCCGCCGATACAATGATCTTTGAGGACTCGGGCATCGGCCTGACCGCGGCCAAGGCCAGCGGGGCAAGGGTATTCAGGGTGGAGCAATTTTAAGAACTGTGATGCAGGGGGAACCTTGTTCGCACGCAGAATATGCAGCCGGCCGCAAGGCTCCCGGGCGGATATGGAATCCGCCCCTACGGTGTAGGGGTCGATGCTCGCATCGACCCGGAAAGTGCACGGCGCGGCAAGGTTGACGGGCGAACAATGTTCGCCCCTACAAAAACAGCCCCGGAAGGCAGTTGCCTTTCGGGGCTGTTGTACTTGTGATGGAAAATCAGGCCTTCGCGTCCGGGCGGACGATGTCACGGATGACGTTGACAATGTTGTCAGCGGTCAGGCCGTAGTCACGCAGGACCTCATTGGCGGGGCCGGAGTGACCGAACTGATCCATGACGCCGATGCGGCGCACGGGGACGGGCAGCTTCTCGCTGACGACGGAGCAGACGGCCTCGCCCAGGCCGCCGATGATGCTGTGCTCCTCGACGGTGATGATGCGGCCGCACTCGCGGGCGGCGGTCAGGATGATCTCCTCGTCGATGGGCTTGATGGTCGGCATGTTGATGACGCGGACATTCAGACCCTGACGCTTGGCCAGCACGGCGGCGCGCAGCGCCTCGTTGGTCATCAGGCCGGTGGAGATGACGGCAATATCATAGCCATCGGTCAGCTTTTCGCCCTTGCCGATCTGGAACTCGTAGGTCTCGGGATCGTGGAAAACGGGCGTGGCCAGACGGGAGAAGCGCAGATAGACGGGACCCTGATAGTTGTAGGCGGCGATGACGGCGGCGCGGGCCTCCACATCGTCAGCCGGGCTCAAGACCACCATGCCGGGGATCGAGCGCATGAGGGCGATGTCCTCGCAGCACTGGTGGGACGCGCCGTCCTCACCGACGGAGAGCCCCGCGTGGGTGGCGCCGATCTTGACGTTCAGGTGCGGGTAGCCGATGGAGTTGCGGATCTGCTCAAAGCCGCGGCCCGCAACGAACATGGCAAAGCTGGACACGAAGGGAACATAGCCCATCGTGGACATACCGGCGGCGACGCCGACCATGTTCTGCTCGGCAATGCCGCAGTCAAAGTGACGATCCGGGTACTCCTTGCGGAAGATTTCGGTTTTGGTGGCAGCGGCCAAGTCGGCGTCAAAGACCACCAGATTGTCAGCGCCCTGCTGGGCCAGCTCTACCAGCGTGTTGCCGTAGCTGACACGGGTAGCAATTTTTTTAATATCAGCCATTGTTGAACTCGATCTCCTTTTCCAGCGTGGCGTGGGCGGCGCGCAGCTCGGTCATAGCCTGGGCGTATTCTTCGTCGTTGGGGGCCTTGCCGTGCCAATCGACGGCGTTTTCCATGAAGCTGACGCCCAGACCCTTGGTCGTGCGCAGCAGGAAGCAGGTGGGCTTGCCGCTGCCGTGGGACAGGTCAAACATCTTGAAGGCCTGCTCCAGATCGGAGAAGGAGTTGCCGTTGCAGACGATGGTGTTGAAGCCGAAGGCATCCATCTTGTGGTCCAGCGGCTCGGAGTTCATGACGTCGCGGGTCGCGCCGTCGATCTGCAGGCCGTTGACATCGATCATGATGCACAGGTTATCGAGCTTGTAGTGGTTGGCGAACATGAAGGCCTCCCAGCATTCGCCCTCCTCGATCTCACCGTCGCCCAGCAGGGTGTAGACGTTGATGTCGCTGCCGGACTTCTTGGCCGCCAGCGCCATGCCGCAGGCGGCAGAAACGCCCTGGCCCAGGCTGCCGGTGCTCATATCGACACCGGGCACGGTGTTCATGTTGGGGTGCCCCTGCAGGTAGCTGTTGGAGTGGCGCAGGGTGGGCAGGTCGGCCACCGGGAAGAAGCCGCGCTCCGCCAGCGTGGCATACAGGCCGGGGGCGCAGTGGCCCTTGCTAAGTACAAAACGGTCGCGGTTGGGGTCCTGCGGCTGTTCGGGGTCAATGCGCATCTCGCGGAAATACAGATAGGTCAGAACGTCCGCTGCGGACAGGCTGCCGCCCGGATGACCGCACCCGGCACCGTGGGTGGCTTCGATCACACCCATGCGCACGCGGGTCGCAGTCAGTTTTAACTGCAGCGTTTCCAGTTTTGTCATAGCTAAGCTCCTCCGGTCACTTATGGTAAAATCGGGCAGTATATATGGATACTGCTACACAATATACTATCTTATATTATACACGTTTCGCGGAATCCCGCAACATTTTTTTACAAATTTCGTGAAAAAAGGCTGTTTTGGAACATTCGCGGTAAAGTTGACACGCCCAAAAGCCCGCTGTTATGCACCCTTTGTGCGTAATGCCAAAAAATGGGGCGATTCGTACATAAACTACAGCAAAAAGCATCTTGCACAAAGCGGGCATTTGTGGCATAATTTAAGTACAGCCGCGGTGCGGAAAGCCCATGATATGAGGCAGCCGCCCGGCCCACACTACAAGATATGGGAGGGAAAGAGAGTGCCCAACGGGATCTACATCCAGACTGAGTACCACGGCAAGCTTATCCGCAAAATCGTCTGCAATGGGGATGAACGGTGGTTTATCGGCTCCAACTGCGCCGTGACCTTCCTGTCCATGGACGACTGCATGGCCGCCATTGACCGCCTGTAATTGTAAAAAGGAAGTCTGCCGCACGCCGTCCTTTGGGGGATGACGTGCGGCTTTTTGCATTTGTATACGAGGTTTGTATGAAAAAACGGAACTGGCGTCTGATGCTGCGCCGGGTGCTGAACCTGGTGTTCAGCCGCATTGTTGTGACCGGCGTGCTTCTGCTGCTGCAGGCGTTCTGGCTGTTTGCGCTGTTCTACTGGCTGGCGGACTACGCCAAATGGTTCGGCGGCGTGGGCGTTGCCATGAGCGTTATCATGTGCCTGGCGCTGATCCGGCAGGATTCCACGGTGCCGGAGTTTAAGATCAGCTGGATGATCCTGTTTTCCGTTATGCCGGTGCAGGGCGGCATTTTGTACCTGCTGTGGGGCGATAAGCGCCCGGCGCTGGGCTTGCGCCACCGGCTGGAGCGCGCCGAGGACGCAATGGCCCCGGCGCGGAAGGACGACCCCGACGCCGCGGCGGCCTTGCAGCGGCAGGACCCCCGCGCCGCGCTGACGGCCCGCTACCTGCACGACTACGGCCCGATGCCGGTCTGCGGCGGCACGGCGGCGAAATATTACCCGGACGGCCAGAGCATGTTTGCCGATATGCTGCCCGCATTGCAGGGGGCACAGCACAGCATTTATGTGGAGAGCTTTATCATCGGCATGGGCGAGATGTGGGGGCAGATCCACGAGATTTTGCGCCGGAAGGCCGCGGCAGGGCTGGACGTGCGGGTCATCTACGACGACGCGGGCTGCCTGAGCCTGCTGCCCCACAACTACGCCGAGATGATGCGGGCCGACGGCATCCGGGCGTTCAGCTTCAACCGCTGCGTGCCGGTGCTGAACCTGGTCATGAACAACCGCGACCACCGCAAGATCATGGTCATCGACGGACAGATCGCCTTTACGGGCGGCGTGAATCTGGCGGACGAGTATATCAATAAAATCGTGCGGTTCGGCTACTGGAAGGACAGCGGCGTCCGGCTGGATGGCCCCGGCGCAGCGAGCCTGGCAAACATCTTTTTGACGTTCTGGAAGGCAAAATACCCCGACGAGGACCTGGACGCGGGCTGCGACCTGCCCGCCGCCGTGCCGGTGGAAACGGACTGTCTGGTGCAGCCCTTTGCCGACAGCCCGGTGGACCGCGAGGCTGTAGCGAAGAATGTGTATCTGGAGCTTATCAACCAGGCGCAGAAGCGGCTGTACATCTGCACGCCGTACCTGATTCTGGACAACGACCTGCTGTCCTGCCTGCGGCTGGCGGCCAAGCGCGGCGTCGATGTGCGCATCTACACGCCCGGTGTGCCGGACAAGCCGACGATCTACCAGCTGACGCGGAGCTATTTCCCGCATTTGCTGCGGGCAGGCGTTAAAATTTACAGCTACACGCCGGGTTTTCTACACGCCAAGACCTGGCTGGTGGATGACCGCATTGCCGCGGTGGGCACGGTGAATCTGGATTACCGCAGCCTGTACCTGCATTTTGAGAACGGCGTGCTGCTCTACGGCGGCGCGGTGCTGGACGATGTGCGGCGCGATCTGGCGGAGATCGAAAGGGAAAGTGCCGCGGTGACGCTGGCGGACTGCCGCACCGGATTTTTTGGCACGCTGTACAGCGCGGTGCTGCGGCTGGTGGCACCGTTGTGCTGAAGGCGGGAGGAGTCCCCGACGACACGGGGGCATCCGCTGACGCAAACGGGCACGGAGCGGTCAAGACCGCTCCCTACAAGGCACCCGTGTATGGCAGAACGTAGGGAGGGGTCTTGACCCCTCCGGGAAAGTGGACCGCTGACGCAAACGCCCCGGAAACAGGCGGCGGTGTAAGCTGGCGGGCGAGCAATGCTCGCCCCTACAAGAGTTTTCGACAGTTTGAGCAATACGCAAAGCCCGTCCCGGGTCAGACCGGGGCGGGCTTTGTGGTTTCAGGAGGCGTATTCGCGCTCCAGCGTTTCTATAAAATGTACCGGGTCGATGATGCGCAGGCCGTCGGCGTTGGGGGCGGCGGTGTCCAGCAGGGTTTGCAGCATTTCCTCGTTTGTCAGGGCAGGCGCGACCTGCCAGCCCAGCGCCATGACGCCGACGCAGTAGGGAATGCCCCAGCTCAAACCGCCCACCGCATCATAGCGGTAGCCGCATTGGCCGGGGACGTATTCCTCGGCTACGGTGCGGTAGGCGCAGGGCAGGCCCAGGCAGAAGGGGCTTTTCCGGGCGGCCAGCATACCGGAGTCATTGGGCAGGCCGGTTTTGCAGGCGGCAGGGCTGTCCCGCCGGGTGAGGTCAAAGGTGGAGGTGCTCAAGGTGAGACGCGCGGAACCCGCAGCGGCACCCTGCGCGGTCAGCACCAGAAGGCCCGCCGCCTCGGCCTCGGCGAGCGCGTCGCGCCAGAGGTCGGCGTTTTCAAACAGATCCCTGTCCCCGGGGGCGGCGGAGACTGACACGGCGCGGATCTTTTCTCCCTCCGGCAGGGTCTCGTTGATCTCGAGGATGTGCCGCAGGGCGTCGGCGAGGGGGCGGCTGTCGGCTGCACCGGGCGTGGCCATATAATAGACCTGTACGCCCGGCGCGACGCCGACGGTCTGCCCCGCCAGAATGCTTGCCACGGCGGGGCCGTGCAGTGTGCCCTCGTTGAGGCCGCTGTCGATGCCCGTCTCACAGTAAGCGGCGATAGCGCCGGAGATTTCGGGGTGGTCGGTCAGCAGGGACTGGTCAATGATGGCGATCTTTATGCCCTGCCCCGTGATGCCGCGCGCCTGCAGGGAACGCACGCCGAGGCCGGGGTCCCTGCCCGCTTCCAGCAGGGCGGCGGTTTCGTCCTCGGCCCCCACAAGGACGGTGCGGTCATTGAAGGAGTAGGTGTCGAGATAGAGGCGGTTGTATTCGTCCGGCTGGTAGGTCTGCTTTTGCTGAAAGCCAAACTCCGGCACGTAGGACAGGTCGTCGTAGGGGAGCGGGGTGGCCTGCGGCGCTGCCGTGGGGGCCGCGGTGGGCGCGGGTGCCGCAGTCGGTGGGGCTGTGGCCGCCGGAACGGCAGTTTCGGCGGCGGTGCAGGCGGTCAGGGTCAGCGCCAGCAGACAGGCGGCAAGGCGGGAAAGATGTTTCATGAAGGGACCCTCTCCTTATAAAAAGGTCAGGAGCCGCTGGGGCCGCGGGAGCTGACGCTTGGGGGCGGGGTGGTGGTGTAAAAGGCAGTGCCGTTTACGGTGCTCTGGGTCATGCCGACCAGGTCGAGGAGCTGGGACTCCGAATAGCGGGCAGCGTCGAGCTTCTCACAGGTGCAGCGGTAGACGCTGTCGGAGACCGAGACGATGCCGAGCCGCGTCAGGCGGGCCAGTGATTTTTCGAGCGTCTGCAGGTCGGTGCGATAGCCCTTTTCGGTGAGCGCCGCCGCAAGCCGATGACCCGTGAGGTAATAGGGGAGCAGACCCCTGCGGAGCCAGATGCCTTTTGGATGTTTCATGGCGGAACACTCCTTTTCTTTATAGGCAATACCGCATAATTCTAAGTGCCGATACGGCGAGCGAGGTGCGGCAGCTGC
>OOCD01001026.1_pt1 | contig 18075 bp, 20 predicted proteins | sample 1671791 | NCBI WGS metagenome assembly OOCD01 (sample SAMN06348193, study PRJEB24527) | human gut metagenome | biome: human gut; feature: ankylosing spondylitis patient; material: feces | host: Homo sapiens | place: China | collected 2015-10
CGGCTTTTGGGCTTGATTCTTTTTCGCAGGGGCTTTCTTCTTGCAGCCCCCGCCTTTTTCCAATCGCTTTATTTTCAGCGAATTTAAGATATATTTCCATTAAATCCCCGTTCTTAACAAGGATTTTAACCCATTCACTTTATTATGGTAATGGAATGCAGCGTGTCTGTCCCACCAGCGCCGCCCTCTTCCGCTGCGGCTGTGGAGACAGTAAAAATAAACAGTCCTTGCGGCAGAAACGCCACAGAAGAACGACGACAAAGATCAAGGAGGAACGAACATGAACACGAAGAAACTAATGACATTGCTGTTGGCAGTCGTGCTGGTGCTCTCTCTGGCCGCCTGCGGCGCAAAGGGCGGCGATCACATGGGCGGCATGGACAACGAGCCGAAGAACGCCGAGGAGGCGGCTGCCATGCACAAGGAGCTGACAGCGCAGGAGGCTGCTATTCTGGCGGAGAACACAGCACTTTGGGAAAAGGTCTTTATGGCAGCGGACAAGGGTAAGATCATGATGGAGGACGGCAAAAACTACGGCGACTTCCTGTTGGAAACCATCAACGCCGCCAAGGATCAGTTTTCGGCAGACGAGCTGAAACTGCTTCAGAGCGAGGCGGAGAAGATCCGCGACATCGGAAACAAGCTGGCCGCACTGGAGGAAAAGTATCCCGAGATCGTGCAAAAATCTCTGGACAGCGATATGAATATGCCGACGGACAAGGACATGGACACGATGCCCGACAGCGGCAGTAAGGACAATAAAACCGACGGCGGCAACACTGGCAATAAAACCGATAGCGGCAGCACGGGCAACACCCCCGACAATGGCAGTACGGGCAACAAGACTGATAGCGGCAGCACGGGCAAGACGACGGATGACAGCAGCCTGCCGAAGTTCCCTGCCTTTGAGGGCAAGGATCTGGACGGGAATACGGTAAAGAGCAGCGATCTGTTCTCCGGCAACGCCGTCACCGTGGTGAATTTCTGGTTCACCACCTGCGGTCCCTGTGTGGGCGAGTTGGGCGATCTGGACGCGCTGAACAAGGAGCTTTCCGGTAAGGGCGGTGCGCTGATCGGCATCAATGCCTTTACGCTGGACGGCAACGAGGCGGCTATCTCTGACGCCAAGGATGTGCTGACCCAGAGCGGTGCCACCTATCAGAACGTGTACTTCGATTCCGGCAGCGAGGCGGGCAAGTTTGTGGAGAGCATCTACGCCTATCCCACCACCTACGTGGTCAACCGCAGCGGCCGCATCGTGGGTGATCCCATTGTGGGGGCTATCACCAGCAAGGCGCAGGCCGATGCACTGCAAGCCCAGATCGACAAGGCACTGGCTGCCGATATGGGCTGATCTAATATCTTCAAAGGGAGGCTATTATGAAGAAAAAGAACTGTAAGCTGACGAGCATTCTGCGCGTCATTGCCCTGCCCCTGGTGGGTAGTGCCGGAGGGTGGCTGTACTACCGCTATGTGGGCTGCGCCACCGGCACCTGTGCCATTACGTCCAGCCCGTGGCTCTCCACCGGCTTCGGCTGCGTCCTTGGGTCGCTGCTGTATACCGTCCTGTGGCCCGGTCGCGGCAAGAGACAGGACTGCGACAGGGCGGAGTGAGCCTTGATTCCACTGAAGGAGGAAACACGATGTATCGAAGTGTATTGGCACTGCTTTTCGCCGCAGTGCTGCTGCTCAGCGGCTGCGCCGCGGAACGGCAGCATATACCGCGGGAAAAGGACACGCAGGGAACGGACATGGCCGGACAGTCCTCGGATATGTCCGGCGAGGAGGGTACGTATATGGACACCACGGAAAATGTCATCTATCTGGCAGGCGGCTGCTTCTGGGGCATGGAGCAGCTCATGCAATCTATCCCCGGCGTCATCGACGCCCAGAGCGGCTACGCCAACGGCACCTGCGAGGCGGACGCCACCTACCAGACCGTCTGCAAGGGCGACACCGGCTTCCGGGAGACCGTTCGGGTGGAGTATGACCCTGAGCAGGTGAGCCTGGATGCCCTGCTGCTGGCTTACTTCTACGTCATCGACCCCACGGTGCAGAACCGGCAGGGTAACGACCGGGGCAGCCAGTATCAGACCGGTGTGTACTACACCAACGACAAGGCCAGGGAAACGGTGGAGCGCATTGCGGACATCGAGCGGGGCCGCAGCGAGAAATTCTTTGTGGAGATCGGCCCGCTGAGGAATTACTATCCCGCCGAGGAATATCACCAAAACTACTTAGAAAAGAACCCCAACGGCTACTGCCACATCCCCCGGGCGGAGATGGAGCTGTTCTCCAAGCTTCGCATCGATCCGGGCGACTACCGGAAGCCCGCGGCGGAGACCATCCGGGACACGCTGACGGCGGAGCAGTACCGCGTCACGCAGGAGAGCGGCACGGAGCGCGCCTTTACCGGAGAGCTCTGGGACAAGTTCGAAAAGGGCATCTATGTGGACATCGTCACCGGCGAGCCGCTGTTCTCCTCTACGGATAAGTTTGAAAGCGGCTGCGGCTGGCCAGCCTTTACAAAGCCCATCGAGGGTCCTGCTGTGGTGGAACGGGAGGACTTGAGCCACGGCATGCGCCGCACAGAGGTGCGCAGCCGCGCCGGCGACTCCCATCTGGGCCATGTGTTCACCGGCGATCCGGAGTCGCCCAACGGCGTGCGCTACTGCATCAACAGCGCCGCCCTCCGCTTCGTGCCTTACGCGAAAATGGAGGCCGAGGGCTACGGATACCTCCTGAATTTGTTTGAGGGATAGGCCGGGCACGGATATGTTGACGCAGCAGAAAAGAAAGCCCCCGCTCGACTGAGCATACCACACAAGCCAGCTGACCCTCCGTATGCTTCAGTGCATACGGAGGGTCAGCTGCTGTTCGTAATGAAATCCTTTTGCTCTGAAAGAGCTTTTTCGGTTTGATAAGTGGGAAATCTTTTTGCGTTTTTTCTACCTCTTTTTCACCTGGCATTTGCCGCTGCCTTTTCGCCGTCGAAAACGGAGGGCGGATCATTCCGCTCTGCCGCAGCCCATTTCAGCGGAGCGGGCACTATCCGCGCTGACGGCTAATTTGCGACGAATTTGCATATTGACATCAGGGCGGCGTCATGTTATGCTAATTTGCGAATGAATTGCAAATTGGAGGCGTGGTGACTTGTCCAGTTACAGCACGCAGCAGAGGAAGGCTCTGCTTGCCTATTTGAGCCGGCACCCGGATGAGCTGCTGTCCGCACGGCAAATTGCGGACGCACTGGCGGATGAAAAAATCAGCCTCAGCGCCGTATATCGGAACCTTGCACAGTTAGAGACGGAAGAAAAAGTGCGGCGCAGCAGCAAGAGCGGCACGCGGGAGGTCTACTTTCAGTACCTTGACGCCGAAAGCTGCAAGGGTGCGCTGCACATGAGCTGTGTAAAATGCGGCAGAACCTTTCACATGGCAAGCGGCAACGCCGCCCTGTTTGCAAAGCACCTGGCGCAGAGTGAGCAATTCACGCTGGACGCCGCCGACACGGTTCTCTATGGCACCTGCGCGGATTGCCGGGAAGAATAGTATTTGGAAGGAGGACAGGCTATGACAAAGAAATCTCGTTTGATCACAGGCTTGCTGGCAGCCGTGCTGGCGGCTGTCATGCTGTCCTCCGCTGTCTATATTGCGGTCGAAGCCAACCATAACTGCTCCGGCGAGGACTGCGCCATCTGCCACCAGCTGCAGGTCTGTGAAAATCTGCTCAAGAGCATTGGGCTTGCCGGTGCTGCTGCGGTTTTCGCCGCGGCGGTCAGGTATGCCCCGTGCAGGGTCATTCCCTCCTGCGCGGAAGTTGTCCGCACGTTTACTCTGGTTTCACTCAAGGTCAAGCTTTCAGATTAAATAAGAACTATTTACAAGGGTGTAGTCTATCCGTTTTCGGATAGGCTTTCGCGGTGTTGCCGTCACCCTTGTATTTTTGCGCCCAATTTTACGTTCTTATCATAATTTGGAGGTACATATAGTCTATGAAAAAGATAACTGCGCTGCTGCTTGCGCTAATGATGTTGACCGGCGTCCTTGCCGGCTGCGGAAAGCCGAAGGATACCGGAAAAGCCGGCAAATTGAAGGTCGTCACGACCATCTTCCCCGCATACGATTGGGTCAGGGCGATCCTGGGCGACAAGGCGGATAACGCCGAGGTCACCATGCTGCTGGACAACGGCGTTGACTTGCACAGCTATCAGCCCACCGCCGATGATATTGTCAAGATCTCCGACTGCGACCTCTTCGTCTATGTGGGCGGCGAGTCCGACGGCTGGGTGGAAAATGCTCTGAAAAACGCCGCCAACAGGAAAATGAAGGTCATCAACCTGCTGGAGGTGCTGGGTGATTCCGTGAAAACGGAGGAGACGGTTGAGGGTATGCAGGAGGACGGTCACGGTCACAGCCACGATGAACAGCTCACGGAGGATGACATCAAGGATCGCACCCTCTCGGATTTCGCCGGTGCGTGGAAGTCCCTGCACCCCTATCTGCTGAACGGCGACCTGGACAAATTCTGCCAACACAGGGCGGAGGAGGACGAGGACAGCTCGACCACAAAGGACACCTATCGGGAGAAGTACAAGACCTCATGGCAATGCGACGCTGAGAAGATCTCTATCAACGGGAACACGATCACCTTCACTTATGCAGACGGAAAAACCGTTTCCGCTGAATACACCTATGCCGGCTATCAGCCGAAGCGGAATGACGAGGGTAAGATCCGCAGCGTCCGTTATCAGTTCGAAACCACCAGTGCCGATGCGCCCAAATATGTGCAGTTCAACGACCACGGCCATGAGCCGGGCCAGGCGGAGCATTTCCATATCTACTTCGGCAACGACGGCTTCGATGCGCTGATGAGCGGCAAGACCAATCCGTTTTTTGTGAAGGACGCGCTTTCCGCAGAGGACATCCTTGACGAGCTGATGGGGCATGACCATGGGGAGGAAAAGGACGAGCATGTCTGGCTGTCCCTGAAGAATGCCCAAGCACTCTGCGTGACGCTTGCGGACGCGCTGTGTGCCATCGACCCGGACAACAAGAACACCTATATCGCCAACGCCGCGGCGTATAGGGACAAGCTGGCCGCCCTTGACGCAGACTATAAGGCGGCTGTGGACGGTGCGGCCCATAAGACCGTTTTGTTCGGCGACCGTTTCCCGTTCCGCTATCTGGTGGATGATTACGGCCTGCGCTACTATGCCGCCTTTGCGGGTTGCTCTGCCGAAACCGAGGCCAGCTTTGAAACAGTTTCGTTCCTTGCCAAGAAGGTGGACGAGCTGGGACTTCCCTGCGTGCTGACCATCGAGGGCGCACAGCACAGGATCGCGGAAACCATCGTCCAGAACACCGCCGGGAAGAATCAGAAGGTGCTGACCATGGATTCCATGCAGTCCACCACCTCCAAGGACGTGGCAAACGGCGCCACCTACCTTTCCGTTATGGAGAAAAATCTCTCCGTGCTGAAGGAAGCGTTGGGGTAAGGAGGTAGGTCTATGGCTCAGCTCACTTGTCAAAATCTCTGTGTCGGCTACGATGGACGACCCGTTCTCCAAGACCTCACCTTTGAGCTCCTGGCAGGCGACTATCTCTGCATCGTAGGGGAAAACGGCTCCGGCAAGAGTACCCTTATGAAAACGATCCTCGGCTTGCAGGCCCCCATCAGCGGCAGAATTTTGACGGGCGATGGGCTGAGGAAAAACGAGATCGGCTATCTGCCGCAGCAGACAGTGGTACAAAAGGACTTCCCGGCATCCGTGAGAGAGATCGTTCTCTCCGGATGCCAGGGACGCTGCGGCAGCCGTCCTTTTTATAACAAAGAAGAAAAGCAGCTTGCAGAGGAGGCTATGGACAAGATGCAGATCACCCGGCTGGCAAGGCGGTGCTATCGCGAATTGTCCGGTGGGCAGCAGCAGCGGGTGCTGCTGGCCCGCGCGCTGTGCGCCACACAAAAAGTGCTGCTTCTGGATGAGCCTGTTTCGGGACTTGACCCCAAGGTGACGGCGGAAATGTATACGCTCATTGAAAAGCTCAACCGTGAGGACGGCATCACCGTGATCATGATCTCTCACGATGTGGCTGCCGCCGTCCGATACGCCAGCCATATTCTGCATATTGGCGACACTGTTTTCTTTGGGACAAGGGCGGACTATCTCCAAAGCCCGCAAGGGCGGCTGTTTGACGTGAAGAAAGGCGGTGACAGCCAATGACTGCTATCTTGGAAAAGCTGGCTCTCTATTGGGCATACCCCTTTGTCCGCTATGCCCTCATTGTCGGTGTACTGATCGCGCTTTGCTCCTCCCTGCTGGGTGTGACGCTGGTGCTGAAGCGGTTTTCCTTCATCGGTGACGGTCTGTCCCACGTGGCGTTTGGCGCAATGGCGATTGCCGCCGTGATGCAGCTCACCAACAAAATGCCCCTTGTCATGGTCATTACCATCCTCAGCGCCGTGCTGCTCCTGCGCACCGGGCAGAACACGAAAATCAAGGGCGACGCCGCCATCGCCATGATCTCGGTGGGAGCACTGGCTATCGGGTATCTTCTGATGAACATTTTCTCCACATCGTCCAATCTTTCGGGCGATGTGTGCAGCACGCTGTTCGGCTCCACCTCCATTCTGACGCTGTCCCCCGCAGAGGTATGGCTGTGCGTGGGAATGTCGGTGCTGGTCGTAGCGGTGTTCATCCTGTTCTACAATAAGATCTTCGCCGTGACCTTTGACGAGAGCTTCGCAAGGGCGACCGGCACGAAGGCGGGGCTTTACAACCTACTGATCGCCGTCGTCGTTGCGGTCATCATCGTGCTGGCGATGAACCTTGTGGGTTCCCTGCTGATCTCCGCACTGGTGATCTTCCCGGCACTGTCCGCCATGCGGATGTTCAAGAGCTTTCGCAGCGTGACCATCTGCGCGGCAGTCCTTTCGGTTTTCTGTGCGTTGCTCGGTATTCTGGCGTCCATTCTCGCCGGTACGCCGGTAGGCTCCACCATCGTCGCCGTTCAGATCGGTGCTTTCGGTCTGTCGTGGCTGGCAGGCACGGTATTGGGAGGTGTTCGCAGATGAAAAAACTATTATGCGTTTTGCTGATTGCCCTAACTCTCATCCCTCTCGCCGCCTGCGGCCATGAGGACACCGCACAAAAGCCCGCTGCGGAGGCTGCAGAAGACACCGCCGCGCTCGACATTGACCTGACCGTCCTCAGCAGCACCATGGTCTATTCTGAGGTGTACAGCATGATGTCCTTCCCGGATGACTACATCGGGAAAACTGTTAAAATGAAGGGACAATTTGCCATTGGATATGTATACAATACAGATGGCACGCCCGATGAATCCACAGCTCGATTTGCCTGCGTGATCGCCGATGCCACCGCCTGCTGCTCACAGGGGCTTGAATTTATCCTAACTGGCGAACATACCTATCCTGATGAGTATCCGGAGCTGGGGGCAGAGATCACCGTGGTGGGTACGTTTGAATGGTACGAGGAGGATGGTTTCCGGTACTACCGGCTGGGAAACGCATCGTTTGTAAACTGAGGCAGCGTGGGTCGTATCAACCGGAAATTCCGTGCCGCGTTTCGAGTACGATATAAGCAGCAGTCCCCCGGACAACGAAACGTCCGGGGGACTGCTGCATATCGTTAGATGTCCATTGTCAAGAGGTATGCGGCGTCTGTCGCCCAATCATATACGCATAGGGAAACATTTGTGTATGCGCTCGTTCCTGGGTTTCGATCCACCATTTTCCAGTAGCCGTCCGCGATCAAGGGCAGCTCCATATAGGTGGAAAGGCTCGTATAAGCAGCAACAACACCGTTGCGGCAAGCAACGCAAAGTAACATTCGTGCATTTGACCCGCGATGGCTCAATGGCAAAAGGTGTTCACTGTACCTCGCTGGGCTTTGTACCGACCTCCGCAACGTTATCGCAGCAGCTCTCGATCAGCTCCCTGTCGTGGGTGATCACGAGAATGGTTCTGCCGTTCCGCGCTTCGCTTTTCATCCTTTCCGCGATCAGGCGCATATTCTGCCCGTCAAGACCGCTGGTGGGCTCGTCAAGGATCAGTATCCTGCGGCCGGAAAAGATGGCGCAGGCGATGGCAAGGCGCTGCTTCTGCCCGCCAGACAGGGTGGACGGGTGCGCATCCCTGTACTCGTAAAGCCCAAATTCTTTCAGCAAATGTCTGGCACGATCTTTGTTTTCTTCAGTCAATTCGGTATTCAGCAGCAGCTCCTCCGCCACGCTTGCCGTAAAAAACTGCGTTGACGTGTCGTTGCCGCAGTAATAGATCTCCCTGCGCCGGACTGCCGCTCTTGCTTTTTTCCCATCTATCAGGATATGTCCCCTTGTCTGCTTTGTCAGCCCGCAGAGGATCTGCGCAAGGGTGGTTTTCCCCGCGCCGTTTTGCCCCGTTATGGCGGTCACACTGCCCTTTGGAACGGACAGCGAAATATCCTCAAAAATAACTTCTTTGCGTATTCTTTTCGAGAGCCCTGCTGTCTTCAAGACGGCAGGGCTTTCGTCCAATACGGAGGGAGCGGGAAGGCTCTTTCCCTCGTGCGGAGAGCGCAGACCCATGCCCAAGATGTCTGCTTCCGGCAGAAGGAGAAAATCCTCCGGTGTATACTCGGCCGCTATTCTGCCATCCCGCAGATATAAAAACCGGTCTGCGATCCCCATCAGCCAGTCGATCCGATGCTCTGCAAGGAGCAGGGTAAAGCCCTGCGCCTTGAGCTGCCGGAGGGTCTGCGCAAGCTGCCTCGTCCCGGCGGCATCAAGGTTGGCCGTCGGCTCGTCGCACACAAAGGCCTTTGGCTTCATGGCATATACGGACGCAATGGCCGCCCGCTGCTTTTCTCCGCTTGAGAGGACGTCAACTGCCCTGTCTTTCAAATGGGACAGCTTCAACGCCTCTATGGCGGCGTCCGTCCTCTCCCGTATTTCCCGGGTGGACAGGCCGTAATTCTCGCAGGGAAAGGCCACCTCTCCGGCAAGCTCAGAGGAAAAGAACTGGCTTTTGGGGTCCTGAAAAACGCTTCCCACCAAACGCCCGATCTCCCATGTGGAAAGCCTTGATATGTCCTTGCCGTCTATCCTCACGCTTCCGCTGAAAACTCCGGGATAGTAGGACGGCGCAAGCCCGTTGACAAGCCTTGTCACGGTGGTCTTGCCGCAGCCGGAGAGCCCCGTCAGCACGACGCATTCGCCGCTTTTTACCGAAAGGGAAATGTCCCGCACGCCTCTGTCTGAGTTTTCGTATTGAAAAGAAGCGCGTGTAAGCTCGATCATGCCATGCTCCTTTCCAAAACCAAATAGGAAGCCGTGACTATCGCACATACGGCTGCCGCGATATAATCCCGCGTCCCGGCCCTTTTCTCATAATAGCTGCCGCGCACGCCCGGGCGCTCCGCACCCCTTGCAACGGCGGAAACGGAAAGCTGATCGGCAAGCTGCAATACCCGAAGAAGAAACGGAACCAGCACATACTCCATGCTCTGCACGGGATGTGCGAGCAGCTGCCCCGCCGCGGTCAGCCCTCGGTTTTTCATGGACCTGCCTACGCCTTTCAGCTCCGTCCGCATGGTAGGGAAGAAGCGAAAAACCACAAGAAGCCCGAGAATGAACGAGGTGGGCATACGGAGGCGGGATAAAAACGCGGAGAGCATCCCCGGCGGCGTGGTGATCAGATCCCATGACACCAGAAAGATCGGTGACAGATTCCAGAACATCAGAACATAAAATTCCGAAAAGACCGGCATATGCAGCCCGTGAAAGCGGATGCCGTAGAGCAGCAGCGCCAGCAGCAGATAAAAGCAGCCATAGGACGCGGCAAGGCGGAAGTTCCGCTGTAAGACGAGATAAAGAAGCGCCCCGCCGGTCAGGATGCAGGTAAGCAGCACATTCCCGCCGATGGTTACTCCGGCAAAGACGCACAGCAGCGCCCACAGCTTGACCGGCACCGCAAAGGATGCATCCGCTCTCATAGAACGCCGGCCTTCTGAAAATGCCTGCGGATCAGCCGACTGCCCACCATGCAGCCTAAAAAGCCCATCAGCGTCGTGAACAGCAGAATAAAGGCCAGCCAGCCGGGAGAGGTGTAGTAACGCACATAGGAATCGATGTAGCTCTGCTCCATACCGCTTGCCAGCGCAAAATCGTAGTAGGTGTCCCAGAAGAACCAGATGGGCAGCAGATTGACCCCGTTGTACAGCAGGCTCGCCACCGTCCAGGCGGCGGTCAGCCGTTTCGGCTTTTGGCAGGAGCCCTCCTTCCAGAGAATCGCCTCGCAGAGGATTCCCACGAGAACGTAATAAGGAAGCAAGAACCAGTTGCCCATCAGCAGGAAAATCACGCCGAGGATCGTCATATAGATCAGCGTCACAAAACGCTTTCCGATACGGCTGACCATGAGCATATAGACCGGCGCGCAGAGGAACATGGTGATCCCCACCGACAGCACCATGCTGACAAAGTCGTTGGCCATGCAGACCATATTGACGACGAGCTGGATCACGATCAGCACTGCGGAGAGCAATACCGTGGTGATCACATCCCTGACAGACCATTTATTTATTTTTTTCATAAACTCCTCCTTGTTTTCGACACTTCGTTTTCCAGTATTGCACTTGGAATCCTGTTTATCTCAGCACTTTCTACGCCGTCCACTCCATGCTCTCGCTCTGAAGCTGCGCCATATGGCGGAACAGGCCGTTCTTTTTCAGCAGCTCGGCCGGAGAACCCATCTCCACCACGCGGCCGCCGGAGAGCAGGACGATCTGATCGGCGTTCATGACGGTACGCATGCGGTGCGCAATGATGAGCACCGTCTTATCCTTGATAAGCCCGGACAGCGCCGCCTGCACCGCCGTCTCGTTTTCCACATCCAGCGAGGCCGTGGCCTCGTCCAGCAAAATCACCGGCGCGTCCTTCAAGATGGCGCGGGCAATGGAGATGCGCTGCCGCTCACCGCCGGAGAGCCGGGAGCCGTTTTCCCCGATCAGGGTATGGTAGCCGTCCGGCAACCTGGATACAAAGGCGTCGCACTGCGCCGCCTTCGCCGCCGCCAGCACTTCCTCGTCGGTGGCGTCCCGTTTACCGAGGCGGATGTTTTCCATCACGGTGTCGGCAAACAGCACCACATCCTGAAATACGATGGCGTAGTTTTTCAGCAGTGCCTCGCCGTCCACCGTGGACACGTCCACGCCGCCCAGCCGCACCGTTCCCTCCGCCGGATCCCAGAAGCGGGCCGCCAGCTTGGCTGCCGTGGACTTGCCGCCGCCGGAGGGGCCCACCAGCGCCGTCACCTGTCCCTGCTTTGCCGTAAAGGAGACGTCCCGAAGCACGTCCTCTTTTTCCCGGTAGGCAAAGGTCACATGCTCAAAGCGGATGTCGTAGCCGTCAGGATCATATTCGGTCATGCCGGTCATGCGCGTTTCGTTCTCGATCTCCTGCATACGCTCGATGCGCACCTCGCAGGCGAAAACCGCAGCCATGTTGGCAAACATGGAGCCGATGGGGTCATATACCCGGGTGGCGGCGATAAGGAACATCAGAAACGGGATCAGCGACAAGTCGCCGCGGCTCATCAGCGTTACCCCCGTGAGGACGGTGGTGGCGATGCCCAGCTTTAGGAAGGATTGCGCCGCCGTGACCACGGAGCCTGTGAACAGCTCGCCCCGGATGGTGTCCTGCTCCGCCTCATCCAGCCTGCGGTTCAGGTCAGCGATATACCGCGTCTTTTGGTTGCACGCCTTGATCTCCGGCGCGCACTCCAGTGCCTCCTGCATGGCGTCAGTGGCCGCGCGGCGGGTAACGAGACCCCTTTTTATATGCCGCTTTTCCATGCGCCGGGAGAGATAGACCATCAGCAGCGACGCGGGCACCACCCACAAAAGAGCCAGCGCCATCCGCCAGTCGTAAAGCAGCATGCCTGCGGAAATCAGCGCTGTGGAGATGAGCGCGCCGTGCATGGCGGGGTAAAAGTGGGAGAATGCCTTTTCCAGCGTCTCCGTATCCCCCATGATGGTGGTGGTCAGGTCAGTCAGGTCACGGTTTCCAAAGAAGGACAGTGGAAGCTGGCGCAGCACCTCCGCCAGCCGGATGCGGCGGTTGGCACTCTCTCGGTAGGTGGCTTCGTATAAGGCTCTGTATTGGATCAGGAAGGTCACAAAGAGCGCGGCGAGGGCAAGAACGCCCGCGGCCAGAAAGCGCGTAAGCCCCGCCCTTGGGTCGGTGCCGTTTGTCAGCGCCTCTACGATGCCGGAGAGTGCCGTGGCCAGCACGCCCACCGGCAGCATTTTGCTGATGTTGACCAGTACGGACCAGAACACGGCGGCCACATAGTCTTTTGCGCCCTTCTCCGTCATGGCGTATTTTTTTCGGATGCGTTCGATCATGCGGCACCTCCTACCTTCCACTGCGCGGCCTTTTGGTATTCCTCCCACATAGCGGCGTATACGCCGCCCTTTTCAAGAAGCTCGTCGTGCTTTCCTTCCTCGGCGATCTCGCCGTCCCGAATGACGAGGATGCGATCCATGTTCCGCACCGTGGACAGGCGGTGGGCGATCATCAGCCCTGTCTTGCCCTTCATCAGCGCCTCGAAGGCCTTTTGTATCTTCGCCTCGTTCTCGGGGTCTGCAAAGGAGCTGGCCTCATCCAGCACAACGATGGGTGCGTCCTTTAAAATCGCCCTTGCCAGCGCGATGCGCTGCATCTCGCCGCCGGAGAGGTACACACCCTTGGCGCCGATCACGGCGTCCAGCCCGCCCGGCGTCTTTTCCAGAATATCGCTGCACTGGGCAAGCTGCGCCGCGTGTAATATCTCCGCCTCGGTTGCGTCCGGCCGGGCGGCGCGGATATTGTCGCGGATGCTCTTCTTAAAGAGCCGCACCTCCTGAAAGACAAAGGATATCTGCTCCATGAGCTCCGCGGTGGGGATGCTGCGCACATCCCGTCCGCCCAAGAGTACCGCCCCTGCCTGCACATCGAAAAAGCGCGGGATCAGCCGGGCGATGGTGGTCTTGCCGCCGCCGGAGGGGCCCACCAGCGCCCACGCCTCCCCCTGCGGCAGATGGAAGCTCACATTCGTCAGCGCGGGCCTGTCCGCACCGTCATAGGAAAAGGTGACGTTTTCAAAGGAAATGCCGCTACCCGCGGGCTTGCTTCCGCTGTCCGCCGCAGGCTCGGGAAGGGGCGACTCTCTCAATATGGCCTCCAGCTTGTTCACTGCCTCGGCGGCCTCCATCTGTGCGTTGACCGCGTACATCAGCCGCTCCATCATAAAGGCCAGCTGGGGCGCGAAGAAGATGTAAAACACCAGGTCGGCCAGCACCGCCCAGCCGTCTGCCGCGCCGCCGATGAGAACCATTCCCAAGGGCATGAGAAGCAGGAACATGGCGTTCAGCACCACTGTAAGCAGGGTGTAGGGCATACGGCACATCATGGCGTAGCCGCTGGCAAGGTCGCGGTAGCTGAGGATGGCGGCATGAAAGCTCTTGAAGGAGTAGACCGTCTGCTGGAATACCTTCACCACCGGGATGCCCCGGACATACTCTGTGGCCTCGGCGGAAATGCGCTCTCCTGCCCGCTGGTATTCCTCAAAGAACTTCATGCTCGTCCAGGTCATCATGGTCATCAGGCAGACAAGCCCGATAATCATGGGAATCAGGCAGGCGAGCCCCATGCGCCAGTCAAAGACGAAGAGCAGTCCAACCGCCAGTATCGGCGTTACGATCCCACCCACCGCGTCGGGGATGGTATGGGCAAGGAGCGTTTCTGTCAGCGCCGCGTTGTCGTCGATCTGCTTGCGCAGCCGCCCCGTGAGGTTGGCGTTAAAGTACCCCAGCGGCAGGTCAATGAGATGGGCGACCGCCGCCTTTCGCATATTTGTCGCTACCCGGAAGGCCGCAAGGTGCGTGCACATGAGCCCGGCGAAATAGATCGCCGCGCTCAGAAGTGCCGCCGCCAGCGCGTACCAGCCGTAGCGGGCAAGCCCTGCCGAAACGCCGCCTCCCGGCGTTAAAATGCCTCGGGCCGCATACCAGACAAAGACGAACGGGAAAATGCCGGCCGCCGCCGAAACGCCGGACAGCCCGCAGCCCAAGATGGACAGCCACTTATGCCCTCCGGCGTATTCCAGCAGCCTGCCCAGCACCGGCGGCTGCTTTGCTTTTTTCTGTTTGCTCATATTCCGTGTTCCTTTCTTAAAATGTATGGATTTGTTGGAGGATGCGCCGCATCGGTTAGAGGCAACTAACCGACAGTTATTTTTTTAAGGCTCATTCGAGCCTTAAAAGTCCGCTCCAGCCGGAGTGGAAAAAGATGGCCAGTTCATCGACGTATTTCATGGCTTCCTCTCTCGGCATATCGTGGACGATGGTTTCACACACCGCCGTAAAGTAGGCTCTTGTGATCATGTGATGGAGCTGACGAGTCATGCTCCCGGAGAGCATACCGTTTTTTCTGAGGAGGGCGTAGTATTCTTCGGATCGATCGACCTCCAGCTCCACCAGCACCTCGATGAAATCCGCGTAGCCCGTTCCCTCCGCCCGGCAGAGAATCAGCTTGAATTCGTCGAAATGGTCGTACATGAACGCGACAAGCTCATGCAGGTGCTGGGTGGAAAGCTCCAGACTGTCTTTTGCTCTCCCCTCCGGGACAAGGTCAAAATAATCATCCTGTGCCGCCTTGAAGCGGGTGAGCAGCTCGCTTGCGGTCTCGCCCACAAGGTCTTCAAACAGAGCGGTCTTATCCGGGTAGTAGCCGTAGAAGGCACCCTTCGTGAAGCCTGCCTCCGCGACGATTTTATTCAGAGATGCGTCCTTGAAGCCTTTTTCCAGGAATTCTTTTTTTCCAATCTCAAGGATCTTCCTTTGGGTTTCCGCTCGTTCCATTGCCAACCTCCAAATATACCGCCGGTATATACTACTGGTATATTATAACCGAGCATATTGGGCTTGTCAATGGGAGTGACACATTTTATACTAAACACATATACCCTTGCCTGGAGGGTTCGCGATATTGTTTTGCGCATGGAAGGGAGTTCATACAGCCATATATGGAATCTCCAGTGAAATGCCTGCAGCACTTCGCTGGAAAAGCACTTAAAACAGCAGCTATGGCTGATTTTTTGACTTGCCCTTCATCTCACCCATTCTATCACCGCAAAATACCCTTTGCAACGCAAATGGTTCATCGGAGTGCCGCCTGCGCGAGGCAATCTCTGACCGCTTCACGAATGGCATCGCTGGTAAATGTTGCAGATGAAACGGCATCCACATCCCAGGTCTGCGCCTCCACGATTTGGGAAGGGATCTCATCTATTGCGCGGTCTGAGATATTTACTGTTTCGCTGTGAGATAGGACATGTACAGACAATATGCTGCTCCCGTCAAACTCTACCTCTACGGTAACCGGACCGGAATAACCTTCAGCGGAAGCCGTATAAACGCCCGCCGTGTAGATGTCTCCCGATTTGCCGCATCCTGCGCACAGCAGCAGCGCACCCACCAGCACGGAGAACAGCACTGATTGCACCCCTTTTTTCATGTGTTCGAACCTCCTGTTTTTTTGTTCTGCTCCGTTATCCTGAAGGGGAGGCATACCGGAACGTTTAATACCGGATGTGTAATGACCTCCGCTTCTACATCAAAGATTTCCCGCAACGCCTGCTGGGTAATAACCTCTTGCGGCGTACCTGCGCTGTGCAGTGTCCCGTCTTTGATCGCCACCAAATAGTCTGAAAACATGATGGCATGATTTAAATCATGAAGAACCATTACGATGGTAACACCATTTTCCCGGTTGAGGCGGCGCAGAAGGTACAATATATCCAGTTGGTGCGAGATGTCCAAATAGGTCGTGGGTTCATCCAGAAACAGCAATCCTGTTTTCTGAGCCAACGCCATGGCGATCCATGCCCGCTGTTGTTGACCTCCCGAAAGCCTCTCCATTTCTCTGTGTTCAAGGGGACCCATGCCTGTACTGGCAAGAGCCCACTGAATGATCTCCCGATCCTTTTCACCGAGACCGCTTAGCGCCGACCTGTAAGGAAAACGCCCGTATTCCACAAGGTCGCCGACTGTGATGCCGGCAGGGGCTTGCACTCCCTGCGGCAGCAGCGCAAGTCTCTGGGCAACACGCTTTGTCGGCATTCTGTGGATCGCTTCGCCATCAAGGTATACTGCGCCGGAATCTGGGGAAATGATCCGGCACAGTGTCTTCAGTATGGTGGATTTTCCAGAGCCGTTGGAGCCTATCAAGGTGGTTATGCTGCCTTCAGGGATTTTTAAGTCAAGCCCCCTGAAGACGGCCTCCCCGTTATATCCGGCAGACAAAGGCCATTCCTGTCAGCCCGGCAGCCAGCGCCCTGGGCATACGCATTTCCAACATAATCATTCCAACGCCGGAAGCCTTGGCGGGGTACATAACCGTTTCCGCAAAGGCCTTAAAGCTACCGCCGGCAATGCCGGTGCAGACGGAGAGAATCATTGAGAACCCAAGCAGCAGCACCAATGCGGCAAGAATAATCAGAAAAGCCGGCGCGGAGCGTTTGTATCGCCCTTGTCTCTGCGATATTCCCACAACCGCACCTGTTCCCCTACTCAATGTTCCCATGGTTCAGAATCGCGTTTGCGAGTTTTTCCAAATAGAGTTCCTTTCCCATCGCCGTAAAAGCCATATTATACTGATCCTCATTGATACCAAAGTAAACGTTGCCGGCTTTGACAGCTTTCATATTCTTCCACACGGCAAGGTTCCCCGTGTCTCCAGCTCTGCCGTCGTCGCTAAAGAAGAAGATGTGATCTGCATCGATCAGGGAAAAGTATTCCGCATCGACCACTTCACCCCAGACATTCTCCGGTACACCGGCTGATGGTGTGAGTTTCAGCTCATCGTAGACAAGCTCACCCGGCCCGCCGCTGCGATAGATGTAATAGGAACCAAAATGAACGGAATTGGCCTCCAATACAGCAAAGGTTTCGTCCCCGATCATATCCCTGATTCTCGCCGCAAGCTCCGCAGCTTATCTCTTGCAGGGCTTTTTCCGGCTGCGGCACGATATGCAGCGCGTTGGACACGATCACTACATCAAAGGACTTATCCGCATAGGGCAGGCGGAACATATCCTGCACGGAGAAGTGCAGCTTGGCAGAGCGGTTATCCCGCTTCGCCTCGGCAATCATCTCTGCGGAGGCGTCCGTCGCCTCGATATGTGCCGCCGCGTTTACGATGTGCTTTGCGATCAATCCCGTGCCGGTCGCCAGCTCCAGCACCGTCTTGTGCCGCACGACCGGCCGGATCAGCTCATACATCTCGTCATACGCCGCCCGATCCTTTCGCATGAAGCGGTTGTACCGACCGGCATTTTTGTCCCAGAAATTCTTGTGTTTTCGCATCTCTGTCATTCCTTTCGGCGTTAGGTTCGACTAACCGATACGCGCAGTTGACCGGTTAGATGGTGCTAACCGCTGTGCCTCGGAAAAGCCGCATCTCTGCGGCCTTCCGCTTATTTAAATAGCTCCCTGCAAGCGCCGTACACCAGCGTTTCCAGCACCTGCGGGTACAGCTCCCCGATCTGCTCCTTGTGAGAAACGGTAAGAATCAGTCCCCGCACCGTGGCGGCAGCCAAAGAGATGCCGCGACTCGGCGCAAGGTCATATTTTTCCAGAAGCTGACGGATGTGCGTCTCGTCACCGTGGTAATGGATGTTTTTGACATCCTCCGGCAGTCTCTGCAAAAGCAGCTTTGCATCGTTTTCAATGAAAACCATGTCGCCAGTATCAGACAGCCGCCAGCAGACGGCAAGAACCGCCTTTGCCGCGCGCTCCGATGGCGGCAAGCCGTCAGTTTCGCTCAGTGCATGGTCGGCTACCCCGTAAAGCTCGGCATGGATGCCCTCTAAAACCGCAAAGAAAAGCATTTCCTTGGATTCGTAGAATTTATAGAACGAGCCCTTCGCAATCCCGACCGCCTTCGTCAACTGCTCTACGGAGGTTTTCTTCATCCCCAGCGTGACAGCACAATGTCTCGTTTCCTTCAGCAACGCCTTGCGGAGCTGCTCAGTTT
>OOCD01001050.1_pt1 | contig 17805 bp, 16 predicted proteins | sample 1671791 | NCBI WGS metagenome assembly OOCD01 (sample SAMN06348193, study PRJEB24527) | human gut metagenome | biome: human gut; feature: ankylosing spondylitis patient; material: feces | host: Homo sapiens | place: China | collected 2015-10
CAGCTCGCCCAGACGGCGCAGGGTATCTTCCATGTAGACGCTGCTCTGCACCTGCCGGACCAGCAGGGCCGGGATGCTGTCCTCCGCAGCTTTTTCGCGGCCCAGGCAGTTGAACAGCACCGGAACACGCATTTCGCCGAAGGATTCGGTCTCGAACCGGCGGGCGAGGGCGTCCCCGGCGGGGGCCATGAGCCGGGTGTGGAAGGGGCCGCTCACGTTGAGCGGGATGCAGCGGCGGGCACCGGCAGCTTTTGCCAGCGCGGCAGCCTGCTCCACCGCAGCCTTTTCGCCGCCGATGACCAGCTGACCCGGACAGTTGTAGTTGCAGATCTGGACACAGCCCAGAGCCGAAGCCTGTTCGCAGCACTGCGCAAGGGTCTCGCGGTCCAGGTTCAGCACGGCGGTCATGCCGCAGTCGATGCCGTTGGCGGCATCGGCCATGGCTTTGCCGCGGTAGGCGGCCAGCTCGATGGCCTGTTTCGCGGTGAACACCCCGGCTGCTTCCAGCGCGGAATATTCGCCGAGGGAAAGCCCGGCGGTGTATGCGGGCTGTACGCCCTTTTCGGCCAGCACTGCGGTCACGCCGCAGGCAAAGGCCACCATGCAGGGCTGGGTGTATTGGGTCTGCCCCAAAACGCCGTCCGGGTCCTCGAAGCAGACGCGGTGCAGGTCAAAATCCAGCACGGCGCTGTCGAATGCGGCCCGGAAGGCGGGCGATGCTTCGTAAAATTCTTTGCCCATGCCGGGGTGCTGCGCACCCTGGCCGGCATACAACACGGCAAGTTTCATGCGTTCTGCCTCCATTCGGTCACAAGTTCGTCCATCAGTTCACGGACGGTATACATCCGGTCCAGCCGGCCCACATTGTCCCCGCAGAAGAAAAGGCCTTCCTCCACATTGCCCTTGACCGCTTCGATCAGTGCATGGGTGATGCAGTAGGGAACACAGGCGGGGTCGCAGGTCTTCAGGCAGCGGGCGCAGTGCCGGGGCGGGAAGCGTCGGCCTTCCGCCAGCGCCTGCACCAGCGGCGTGTTCAGTGCCCGGCCCGGCATCCCCACCGGGCTGTGGATGATGCGCACATCTTCGGGGCGGGCCTTCAGCAGAACGTCCTTGTACCCCTGCGCAGCATCGCACTCCACCGTTGGGATGAAGCGGGTGGCCAGCTGGACGCCTGCGGCCCCCAGCTTCGTAAAATGGGCCATGTCGGCACCAGTGTAGACGCCGCCCGCCACGAAGACCGGGATGGGGTGGCCGAACTGTGCCTCATAGGGCCGGACTTCGGCCAGGACCTCCGGCAGGATGTCGTCCAGTGTCTGGCAGGCCCCGGCAAGAAGCTCTTCTTCCGAAAAGCCGAGGTGCCCGCCTGCCTTGCAGCCTTCGATCACCACAAAGTCGGCGGTCCGGCCAAAGGCTTTGGCCCAGCGGCGCAGGATGAGCTTTGCCGCCCGGCCGCTGGACACGATGGGTGCGATGGCTACGTCCGGCGTATCCACAAGGCCGGGCAGCTCCAGCGGCAGACCCGCACCGGACACCACGGCATCCACGCCAGCTTCGACCGCTGTGCGGATGGCGGCGGCATAGTCCTGCGTGGCTACCATCGCATTGATGGCCACCATGCCAGCGCCCTTGGCGAGGTCTTTGGCCTTTCGGATCTCCGCCGCCAGCGCGCGGTGGTTGGCGCGGACCGGGTCGCGGGCAAAATCCGGTTCCCGGTAGCCTGCATCGGCGGTGGAGATGCACCCCATGCCGCCGCAGGCCGCCACGGCCCCGGCCAGCCCGCCCAGCGAAACGCCTACGCCCATGCCGCCCTGCAGGATGGGGACGGACAGAGTCTTTTTGCCGAGGGTCAGCATTCCTCGTTCAGCGCGGCGATGCGCTGCCTCCCGCTGTTCCACAGGTCGTCGAGGATGTCTGCCACCGGGCGCACCTCGTGGAGCATACCGGCCACCTGACCGGCCATCAGGCTGCCGGTGGCGGTGTCGCCCTCAAAAACGGCGCGGCGCAGGCTGCCCAGCGTGTACTTTTCCAGCTCCATTTTGTCGGCTCCGGCCTTTTCCTGCCGGACATATTCCCGGCTCATCCGGTTTTTCAGCACACGCACCGGCGAGCCGCCGATGCGGCCCGTCACGATGGTATCGCTGTCCTTGGCCTTGAGCAGGGCCGCCTTGTAGTTTTCGTGGATAGGGCACTCCTCGCTCACGAGCAGGCAGGTGCCCACCTGCACACCGCAGGCACCCAGTGCCAGTGCGGCGGCCAGCTGACGGCCGTCGGCGATGCCGCCCGCTGCGATCACGGGCACATTGACGGCGTCCACGACCTGCGGGACCAGCGCCATGGTGGTCATTTCGCCCACATGGCCGCCGCTTTCGGTGCCTTCGGCGATCACGGCGTCAATGCCCAGCGGCTCCAGATGCTTTGCCAGAACGGCGGCGGCGACCACGGGGATCACCTTGATGCCGGCGGCTTTCCATGCGGGCACATATTTGCCCGGATTGCCTGCGCCGGTGGTGACCACCTGCACGCCCTCTTCCACCACGATCTTTGCAAATTCATCGGCCTGCGGGTGCATCAGCATGATGTTCACGCCGAAGGGCTTGTCCGTCAGCTGCTTGCAGCGGCGGATGTTCTCACGCAGGGTGTCGGCGTTCATGCCGCCTGCGCCGATGATGCCCAGCGCACCTGCGTTGGAGCAGGCAGCGGCAAACTCGCCGGTGGCGATGTTGGCCATGCCGCCCTGGATGATGGGGTATTTTGTGCCTAAAATTTCATTCAACAGTTTCATACGCACTCTTTGTATTGAAAAATCGCGCCGCCCCAGGTCAGCCCGCCGCCGAAGCCGATGCAGGCCAGCAGCTGGCCGGGCTTCAGCTGCCCGCTTTCGGCCAGCTCGTTGAGAGCGACCGGAATGCTGGCGGCGCTGGTGTTGCCGTGACGGTCCATGTTCTTATAAAACTTTGCAGGGTCGGCCCGCAGCGCCTTGACGCAGTGGTCGATGATGCGGCTGTTGGCCTGATGGCAGACCACCCACGACAGATCGTCGAGGGTGCGCTGCGTTTCGTCCAGCACGGTGTGCAGACAGTGGGGCAGCGCCTCCACGGCAAAGCGGAAGACGGCCTTTCCATCCATCGTGATGGGCGCGGAGCCTGCGCGGGACGGCCCGCCGGCGTGGAGCACATCGCTGCCGCGCGCGCCCAGCGTGAGCGCAAAGGGGGTGTCCGCCAGCCGGAAGACTGCGGCACCGGCTCCATCCCCGAACAGCACACAGGTGGAGCGGTCGGCCGGGTCCATCAGGCGGGAAAGTGCTTCGCACCCGATGACCAGTGCATACTGCCCGCCCAGTGTCGCCAGCAGGCCCCGCGCCACGCCCATACCGTAGAGGAAGCCGGAGCAGGCCGCGTTGACGTCCAGCGCAGGCCGGTCTTCGGGCAGGCCCAGCGCCGCCTGCACCTGGCAGGCCACACTGGGGGTGGCGTCCGGCGCAGACAGCGTGGCGCAGATGCAGCAGGCAATGTCCGCCGGGGCAAGGCCGCTGCGCTCCAATGCCTGTTTTGCCGCCCGGACGGCCAGCGTTGCAGCCGATTCTTCGTCTGTGCACCAGTGCCGGGTGCGGATGCCCGTGCGGCTGGCGATCCATTCATCGCTGGTGTCCACCATGCGGCTCAAGTCCTCGTTTGTGACCGTCCGGCCCGGCAGTGCCCCGCCGGTGGCGATCAGCTGCAAACCCTTCATGCGTTCCTCGTTTCTCCGATCTGGCGGTATTTTTTGTAGCGCTGGTCGGCCAGTTGCCGGCCATTCATGCGGCACAGCTCCCGCAGGTGGTTGCGCAGAGCAGTATCCAGGTGTTCAAACAGGGCCGCATGGCCGCGCTGTGCGCCGCCCAGCGGCTCCGGGATCACTTCTTCCACGATGCCGTCGCGGTACAGGTCCTGCGCGGTCAGCTTCATCATCTCGCAGGCTTCGCCGCTGCGGGAGGCATCCTTCCACAGGATGCTGGCAAAGCCCTCCGGGCTGAGCACCGAGTAGACGGCGTTTTCCAGCATCAGGATGTGGTTGGCCACGCCCAGTGCCAGTGCACCGCCGGAAGACCCCTCGCCGGTGACGACGGCAATGACCGGAACGGTCAGGCCGCTCATCTCCATCAGGTTCCGCGCAATGGCTTCGCCCTGCCCGCGCTCCTCGGCATCCTTGCCGGGGTATGCGCCCGGCGTGTCGATGAAGGTGATGATGGGGCGGCCGAACTTTTCAGCCTGCTTCATCAGACGCAGGGCCTTGCGGTACCCTTCCGGGCCGGGCATCCCAAAGTTGCAGGCCAGATTCTCTTCCAGCGTGGAACCCTTGCGGTGGCCGATGACGGTCACCGGAAGCCCATGGAACCGGGCCACGCCGCCCAGGATGGCGCTGTCCTCCTTGCACTGGCGGTCGCCCCGCTGCTCGAAGAAATCGGTGAACAGAGCCGAGACCGTTTCGTCGATGTGGGGACGCTCCGGGTGCCGGGCCAGAAAGACCCGGTCCTCGGCGGTCAGTGGGCCGCAGGAGCGCAGGATCTCGTCCTCTTCCACGGCCAGCTCGGCCAGTTCGGACGCATGGGCCGTGATGGCCTCCATGTCATTGCCGCTGCCTTTCAGCGCGGCGATCTGGGCATCCAGCGGGGCCAGCTGCTCTAAAATCTCTTTGATCATGCGTGTTTTCCTCCTGCATGGAGCTGCAAGACCTGGATCAGCGTATCCCGCAGCTGACTGCGGGGCACCACCTGGTCCACAAAGCCGTGCTCCATCTGAAATTCACTGCGCTGGAACCCGGCGGGCAGCTTTTCGCCGATGGTCTGTTCAATGACGCGCGGCCCGGCAAAGCCGATGAGGGCGCCCGGCTCGGCCAGCATGATGTCGCCCAGGCTGGCGAAGCTGGCCGTCACACCGCCGGTGGTGGGGTGGGTCAGTACGCTGACGTACAGCCCGCCTTTGGCGGAAAAGCGCTGGATGGCGGCCGAGGTCTTTGCCATCTGCATCAGGCTGAAGATGCCCTCCTGCATCCGGGCACCGCCGCTGGCAGAAAAGATGACCAGCGGCAGGCGCTTGGCGGTGGCATACTCCACGGCGCGGGTGATCTTATCGCCCACAGCGGTGCTCATGCTGCCCATGAAGAACCGGCTGTCCAGCACGGCGGCCACACAGGCGACCCCGCCGATGCGGCCCGTTGCCGTGACAGCGGCTTCGCGCAGGCCGGTCTTGTTCTGGGCGGCGGTCAGCTTTTCCTCATACTCCGGAAAATGCAGCACATCCTGCGGGGCCAGATCTGCATCCAGCTCCCGGAAGCTGCCGTGGTCCAGCACCAGACTGAGCCGGTAATACCCGCCGATGGGCATGTGATAGCCGCAGTTGGGGCAGACATAAAGGCTTTTCGTCCACAGGGTGCGGGCGGCGCGGCGGCCGCATTGCTTGCACTCCACGAACTGCGGTTCGTGCCAGACGGCTCCGGCATCCCGCTTGGCCTTCAGCTGGAAGGTGCGCTCCCGCATCCGGCCGGGGAGCAGGTCTCGGATATCGTTCATAGCGTTCAGCCTCAGACGTGTGCGGTGATGTAGTTGTAGATGTCGCCCACGGTCTTGAGCTTTGCCAGCTCCTCGTCCGGGATGGAGACGCCGCAGGCATCCTCCAGCGCCATGTTCAGCTCCACAGCGTCCAGGCTGTCGGCTTCGAGGTCCTCGGTCAGGCTGGCTTCCATGGTCACCTTGTCGGCATCGCAGTTCAGGGTATCAACAACGATCTTCTTCATCTCTTCAAACGTCATGGTAGGTTTCTCCTTTATTGTTTCAATGATTATCTAAATAATTTGAGGTTTATTGCGAACACGACCATTATACCCAAATCGTTGGATAAGTCAAGAAAAATAGTTAAAATATTTTATCTTTTACAATTCTGACACACTTTGGTCCCTCCGTGTACACGAAAAAAGCGCGGAGTTTTCAGCCATTCGGCCAAAAACTCCGCGCTTTGCGGTCCGTACGGTCCGGCAGACCGTACCTATTTTATTTTCTACAGAACCGTTCGTCAGACGAGATACCCTTCGAAGCAGTGGAGGTCTTCCGTCTTGACGATGCCTTCCAGATAAAGGCCGTCTTCCCGGTACTCCTCCACCTGCACGCTGCCGCGCTCCCGCATGGGGGCGGCGAGGCCGAGCTTGTCGTAGGGGAGCAGGACCTTGAGGGTGTGGACCCGGTCGCTGAGGGTCTCGTCCAGCTTTTGCAGCAGCTTGTCCAGACCATAGCCGGTCTTGGCGCTGGTCAGCAGGATATCCGGGTCAAAGGACAGGGCACCGGGCTTGTCGCACTTGTTGTAGACGGTCAGGCGGGGGATATCGGCGCAGTCCAGCCCGTCCAGAACTTCGTCGGTGACGGCCAGCTGCTCTTCGCGCTGTTCGTCGCCGGCATCGGCCACCCGGACGATGACGTCCGACCAGGCGGCTTCTTCCAGCGTGGATTTGAACGCCTCGACCAGGTTGTGGGGCAGGCGGGAGACGAAGCCGACCGTATCCACGAGCAGCACCGCCATGCCGCTGGGGAGCACCAGTTTCCGGCTGGTGGGGTCCAGCGTGGCGAACAGCATGTCGGCCTCGGCGACGCTGGGGCCGCACAGGGCGTTCATCAGGCTGGATTTGCCCACGTTGGTGTAGCCCACCAGACTGACCACCGGCATCCCGGTCTTGGCGCGGGCCTTCCGGCTCTCGCCCCGGCGCTTCTCCATCTCGGCCAGCTTCTCAGCCAATGCGTCGATGCGGGCGTGGACGTGGCGGCGGTCCAGCTCCAGCTTGGTCTCACCGGCACCGCGGCGGGCACCGCCGCCGCCGCCACCGCCGCCGCCCTGGCGGCTCAGGCTCTCGCCCATGCCCTGCAGGCGGGGCAGACGGTAGCGCAGCAGGGCCAGTTCCGTCTGCAGTTTGCCTTCGTTGGTCACGGCGCGGCTGCGGAAGATCTCCAAAATCAGCATGGTGCGGTCGATGACTTCCAGCCCGCCCAGCGCGGTGGAGATGTTGCGGATCTGGCTGCCGGTCAGCTCGCCGTCAAAGACGGCGCACACGGCGCCCAGCTCCTCGGCGGCGAGATGGGCTTCTTCCAGCTTGCCGCTGCCCAGCACGATGCCGGTCTCCGGGGTCTGGCGCTTCTGGGTCACTTCAGCCACGGCCTCCATGTGGTTGGCTTCGCACAGGGCCGACAGCTCGGCAAGGCTGCGCTCGCAGTCCCACAGGCCCTGGTCCAGTGCCAGAAGGATGACTTTCGCCGGGGGTGTTTCCACTAAAATATCGTAAAGTTCGCTCAAAATAGTTCCTCTCTGTTGAATTGCTCGTTCACTCAACAAAATGTTGCGAAAAACGGGCAGAAAATGCTGCCCTCACCGGCAGGCAAGGGTGTTGTAATGTTCTCTTGTCAAAGCATAGCACTTGCAGGAGATCGGGGTGCCGTCGAATTTGTGGTATGCGGAATCGTGGTCGTAGACGAAGCCTGCCCTGGTCATGACCCTGCCGCTGGCGGGGTTCTCGAATGCGTGTGCGCAGGCCAGCCAGTTACTGTCTGTATTCTGGAACCAGTATTCTACAACTGCGCGGAGGGCTTCGGTGGTAAACCCTTTGTTCCACCACGCTCTGCCGATGCAGTAGCCCACTTCCCACACGCCGTTCGTGTGGTCGAAACCGGGCCAGGGGTCGCGCTCCGGTTCGGCGGAACTGGATGTGAAAATACCGATGGTGCCAAACACCTGCCCGGTGGCCTTTTCCACAATGCCCCACTCGTAGTAATCTCCATTCGGGTAGAGCAGTGCCCATGCGGTCAGCAGTTCGCGGGTCTCTTCGGCGTTTTTGTGCGGCTCCCACCGCAGGTATTTGGTCACCTGCGGGTCGTTGGCCCAGTTCGTGTACATCATCCCGGCATCCTCCGGGGTCAGGCGGCGCAAGATCAGCCGCTCCGTTTCGATCTCCTGTGTGCCTGCATGGCGCATGGTTCTTCCACTCCCATCCATAAAAGTTACGCATAGGATAGCACAAAATTGCCCCCGGTGCAAGCAAAACCGTCCCATGCGCCGAAAAAATGCTTGACAAGGGCGAAAACTTCATTAAACTGAAGAGAGAACGAAAAAATCCCCGAAGGATCGGGGAGAGGGTTCAATGAGGTGCAAGATCGGTTTTCAGGATGGATTCCCAACTGCTTTTGCCGTAAAGGAACCGAAGGATATGGACGGTCTGTGCAGCTTCATCGACATAACAAAATTATATCTGAATTTTTGTACAAAGGCAAGCGCAATAGGAAAAAAGGGACTTTTATTTATATGAATGATATTCGAGAATTCTTATCCCGCAGGCCGCTGCTGTTCGATGGCGGTATGGGTACCTATTATAAAGCGGCGCCGGGCATTGAGTGCGAGCGGGCGAACCAGACCGACCCGGCCGGGGTGCAGGCAGTCCACCGGGAATATCTGGAAGCCGGGGCGGATGCCATCAAGACCAATACCTTCGGCCTGCCCCGGATGGCGGCGGCGCATATGCCGGGCTGGGAAGCGCTGGCCGAAGCGGGCTGGAAGCTGGCCGAGGCGGCAGCGGCACCGGCCGGTGCCTTCGTGTTTGCAGACCTTGGCCCGGCTCCGGAGACCGAAGCGCTCCCGGCGGCGCAGGTCTACACGGCAGTGGCCGAGCAGTTCCGGAAGCTGGGGGTAAAGAACTTCCTGTTTGAGACGCTGAGCTCGGATGCAGGCATTCTGGAGGCTGTGCGTACGCTCAAGGCCGCGGAGCCGGACGCCTTTGTGCTCGTCTCGTTTGCGGTGCTGCCGGACGGCTACACCCGCGAAGGTCTGTATTGCAAAGACCTTGTCCGCCGGATGAGCGAGAGCGGCTGCGTGGATGCGGTGGGCCTGAACTGTGTGTCGGCCCCCGGCGCGATGCGTGCGCTGGCCCGGAGCCTGAGCAGTGCACTGCCGCTGTCGGTGATGCCGAATGCGGGCTACCCGGTCGTGACCCGGACGCAGGTGCGGTATCAGGGCAAGCCGGAATATTTTGCGCAGGAACTGAGCGGGCTGGCGGCAGACGGCGTGGTCCGCATTCTGGGCGGCTGCTGCGGCACGACACCGGCCCACATCGCGGCCCTGCGGGCTGCGTTGGACGCCCTGCCCGAAACGGCGGCTCCGGCGCGGGCGAAAGAATTTTCCACACCGGAGGCAAAACCGGTGGAAAACGAGGACGCCTTCCTGTGCAAGCTGAATGCGGGCGAAAAGGTCATTGCCATTGAGCTGGACTCCCCCCGCAATGCAGACCTGACGGCTTATCTGGAGGGGGCACGGAAGCTGCAGGCGGCGGGCGCAGACCTGCTGACCATTGCGGACTGCCCCATCGCGCAGGCCCGGATGGATTCCTCGCTGGTGGCCTGCCGGGTGCACCGGGAGCTGGGGATGTGCACCCTGCCCCACATGACCTGCCGGGACCGCAACCTGAATGCCACCAAGGCGCTGCTGCTGGGGCTGTATGCCGAGGGGGTGCGGGAGGTGCTGGCCATCACCGGCGACCCCATCCCCACGGCAGAGCGGGACGAGGTGAAGAATGTCTATCAGTTCAACTCCCGCAAGCTGGCGCAGTACATCGTCTCGCTGGCAGGCGAGGGACGCGAGATGCCGTCGGCGATGACCGTCTTTGGTGCGCTGAACCTGAATGCCCGCAACTTTGAAGTGGAACTGCGCCGGGCGGGTGAGAAACTGGAACACGGCATGTCCGGCTTCCTGACCCAGCCGGTGCTGTCTGGGCAGGCGGTGGAGAACCTCCGCCATGCGCGGGAGGTGCTGGGCAGCCGGGCCAGGATCCTGGCGGGCATCATGCCGGTGGTCAGCCAGCGGAACGCCATCTTCATGGAAAACGAGATCAACGGCATCCATGTGGAGGAGGACATCATCCGGCAGTTTGCCGGGCTGGACCGCGCTCAGGGCGAGGAACTGGGCCTTGCCATCTCGCTGAAGATGGCGCGGGAGGCCCTGCCCTATGCCGACGGCTTTTATCTGATGACCCCCTTCAACCGGGTCGCCCTGATGGAACGGCTCATCGCCCGGCTCCGCACCGAGGTGCTGCAGGAGTCCTGAAGAGGGAAACGGCAAAACAATTCGATGAAAGGAGCGACAGTCTATGGCAGAACCGACCATCAGCATCATTGTCCCGGTCTATAAAACGGAAGCCTACCTCGAAAAATGTGTGGATTCCATTCTGGCGCAGACCTTCCGGGACTTTGAACTCCTTCTCATAGACGACGGCTCCCCGGACAACTGCCCGGCGCTGTGCGAGGAAGCAGCAGCGCGCGACCCGCGCATCCGGGTCATCCACCAGAAGAACGCCGGGCTTTCCGCTGCGCGGAACACCGGGGTGGAGGCTGCGCGCGGGGAATGGATCGGTTTTGTGGACAGCGATGACAGCATCGCCCCGGAGATGTACGAGACACTGCTCACCTACGCCCGGCGGGACGGGGCACAGATCGCGGTCTGCGATTACCTGCTGGTGACGGAAGCCGGAGAACCGCTTCCGTCGTCGTATCGTCTGGAGGAAGACAAGGTGCTCGACCGTGTGGGGGCGCTGGAACAGATGAACCGGGGCCACTTCAAAGTGGCATGGAACCGGCTGTACCGGCGGGAGCTCTTTGAAACGGTGCGCTTTCCGGTGGGGAAAATCCACGAGGATGAATACACGGCGCATCAGTTCTACTGGCAGTGTGAACGGATCACGATTGCAGCAAAGCCGCTGTATTTTTATGTGCAGCGGGGCGGCAGCATCATCCATACCGATTCGCCCCAGAAAACGATGGATCTGGCGGAAGGCATTTTCCAGCGGGCCTGCTTCGAGCAGGAGCAGCAGCTCACCAGGCTTGCCATAGAAGCAGCCAAGACGTCGATGCTGGTGTTTGCGCAGGCCCACAGGCGGAAGGACCTGCAGCCGGCGCAGCGGCGGTGGTGCGCAGAGATGCGCGGCCGGATGAACGCGCTGGCAAAGACCCTGCTGAAAAGCGGGAGCGGCTCGCGGGCCGACCGGATCAAGTTCCGGCTGTTCCTCTGTTCTCCAACGCTGTACCGTGCGGCGCTGTTGACCAAAAGCTGGATGAACAAGATCGGTTTCTGAAAAAAGAGATTGACAAAACGCCCAAAAACGGCTATATTCTTTGTATAAATGCAATGAAAAAGAGTGTGCATCGCAGGCAGCTTTCCAGAGAGCCGGGGCAGGTGAAAGCCGGTAAGTGTGCGGGGATGCGCTGTCACTTTTGAGCAGAGGCGGGGAAATCAGTAGTCGCCTCCGGGCCTGTCCCACGTTATCGGGGCATCAAGGGGCACAAAAATGCAAGGCGCTTTTTGTGCAATTTGGGTGGTACCGCGGTGTAATTGATTTACAGCCGTCCCATGGAACGTTCCGTGGGGCGGCTTTTTTCGTCCCACGTCATCAACAGTTTGGGAGGAACCCCTATGAAAGAACTCGCAAAACAGTACGACCCCAGCCAGGTGGAAGACCGCATCTACCAGTTCTGGCTGGACGGCGGCTACTTCCACACGGAAGCAGACCCCGACAAGAAACCTTACACCATCGTGATGCCGCCGCCGAACGTGACCGGCCAGCTGCACATGGGCCATGCACTGGATAACACCATGCAGGATGTCCTCATCCGCACCAAGCGGATGCAGGGCTACGCTGCCCTGTGGGTGCCCGGCACCGACCATGCGTCCATCGCCACCGAGGCCAAGGTCGTGGAGGCCATGCGCGCCGAGGGTCTGACCAAGGAGATGGTCGGCCGCGACGGCTTTTTGGAGCGCGCCTGGGATTGGAAGACCAAGTACGGCAACCGCATCGTCAGCCAGCTGAAGAAGCTCGGCACCAGCTGCGACTGGCAGCGGGAGCGCTTCACCATGGACGAAGGCTGCTCGGATGCCGTCAAGGAAGTGTTCGTCCGCCTGTACGACAAGCAGCTGATCTACCGCGGCAACCGCATGGTCAACTGGTGCCCGCACTGCAACACTTCCATCTCGGACGCTGAGGTCGAGTATGAGGAGAAGGACGGCAGCTTCTGGCACCTGCTCTACCCGGTCAAGGAGACCGGCGAGATGCTGGAGCTGGCTACCACCCGCCCGGAGACCATGCTGGGCGATACCGCCGTCGCCATCAACGGTGAGGACCCCCGCTATGCGCACCTGCACGGCTGCCATGTCATCCTGCCGCTGCTGAACAAGGAGATCCCCATCGTCTGCGACGAACACGCCGACATGACCAAGGGCACCGGTGTCGTCAAGATCACCCCGGCCCACGACCCCAACGACTTTGAGGTCGGCCTCCGCCACGACCTGCCCATCGTCCGCGTCTTCACCTACGACGGCCGTATGACCGGCGCTGCCGACAAGGCGGCGGCCGATGCCATCTTCGCCGCAGGCAAGAACACCGTGAACGAGCCGGAAGTGCTGGACTGCGGCAAGTATGCCGGTATGACCACCCTCGAAGCCCGCAAGGCCATCCTGGCCGACCTGAAGGAGGGCGGCTTCCTGAAGGAGATCGAGCCTCTGAAGCACGAGGTCGGCACCTGCTACCGCTGCCACTCCACCATCGAGCCGATGGTCTCCAAGCAGTGGTTCGTCAAGATGGAGCCGCTGGCAAAGCCCGCCATCGAAAGCGTGGAAAAGGGCGAGATCAAGTTCGTGCCGGAGCGCTTCACCAAGAACTATATGAACTGGATGAAGGGCACCCGCGACTGGTGCATCAGCCGCCAGCTGTGGTGGGGCCACCAGATCCCGGCGTATTACTGCGATGACTGCGGCGAGACCGTAGTCGCCAAGGACGCCCCCTGCACCTGCCCCAAGTGCGGCGGCAGCAAGTTCACCCAGGACCCGGATACTCTGGATACCTGGTTCTCCTCTGCGCTGTGGCCCTTCAGCACGCTGGGCTGGCCCGATGAGGACAGCGCCGACCTGAAGTATTTCTACCCCACCAACACCCTCGTCACAGGCTACGACATCATCGGATTCTGGGTCAGCCGCATGATCTTCTCCGGCCTGGCCTACACCGGCAAGGCACCGTTCGACACCGTCTGCATCCACGGCATCGTCCGCGACAGCCAGGGCCGTAAGATGTCCAAGAGCCTGGGCAACGGCATCGACCCGCTGGAGGTCATCGCCAAGTACGGCGCGGACGCTCTGCGCTTCATGCTGCTGGACGGCTCCACCCCCGGCAACGATATGCGTTACAGCGAGAAGAAGGTGGAGGCTGCCCGCAACTTTGCAAACAAGCTGTGGAACGCCACCCGCTTTGTGCTGATGAACCTGCCCGAAGACTTTGCGCCGGGTCTGCCCGCCGACGACCGGCTGGACATGAGCGACAAGTGGGTCCTGACCAAACTGAACCAGGTGGCCGGTGCCATGACCGACAACCTCGACCACTACGAGATGGGTCTGGCCGCTGCCAAGATCAACAGCTTCATCTGGGATGTCTATTGCGACTGGTTCATCGAGATCGCAAAGCCCCGCCTGAACTCCGGCGATGCCGAGCAGGCTGACACCGCCCGCCGTGTGCTGGTGTATGTGCTGGACAAGGCCCTCAAGCTGCTGCATCCCTTCATGCCCTTCGTCACCGAGGAGCTGTATCAGGCGCTGCCCGGCTCTGCCGAGACCATCATGACCCAGGCCTGGCCGACCGTGGACGAGGCCCACAACTGGCCGGAGGAAGAGGAAGCCTTTGAGAAGGTCATGGACTACATCAAGGCGGTGCGTACCATGCGCACCGAGATGAACGTCCACCCCGCCAAGAAGACCAGCATGATCATCGAGACCGCCGACGCGACCCCGTTCCAGAACGCACAGGTCTATCTGGCAAAGTTCGCTTTTGCCACCGAGGTGACCTTCACCGCCAAGTACGAGGGCAGCACCGACGGCATGGTGCAGGTCTCCACCCACGCGGCCCGCGGCTTTATCCCCATGATGGAGCTGATCGACCGCGAGAAGGAGCTGGCCCGCCTGAACAAGGAAAAGGCCAAGGCCGAAAAGGAACTGGCCATGTTCGAAAACCAGCTCAACAACCCCAAGTTCGTGGAGCGCGCCCCGGCGGCTCTGGTCGAGGATATCCGTGCAAAGCACGCAAAGAGCCAGGATAAGCTGGCCAACATCGAGCAGAGCATCCAGGCGCTGGGTTAAATACAATGGCAGAAACATCAAATCGCACCTCGCCCTGGCTCATCGCCTGGCGGGTCATCTTTACCTTTGCGCTCATCGCCTGCATCGTCTTCATCTTCTCGAATTCGATGCAGGTGGCGGCTGTCTCCGAGGGAGCCAGCGGACGGGTGCTGGACTTCATGCAGAAGGTCCTGCGCAAGCTGGGCATGCCCGGCGCGGCAAACCATCTCACGATGCACATCATCCGCAAGCTGGCGCACTTCTCGGAATATCTGCTGGAGGGCTTCCTGTTCATGCTCTGCCTGCGGGTCTACACCAAACATGTGCTCAAGCATGTCTCGTGGCCCATCCTGGGCGGCCTGCTCACGGCGCTGACCGATGAGACCATCCAGCTGTTCGTGCCGGGGCGCAGCGGCCAGGTAACAGACGTCTGGATCGATTTTTCTGGCGTGATGACCGGCCTCATCGTGGGGCTGATCCTGCTGGGGCTGATCCGGATGTGCATCCTGCTCTATAAACATCGAAACGAGGATTGACGCAATGACCATCGAACAGGCAAATCAATATTTTGCTGCTCTGCCGGAGGGGTTCGCCCCGGCGGAAGAACTGCGCGCGGCGCTGCCCGCAGCGGCGCAGCAGGTGGCCTATGTGGGGGTGGCCGGCACGGCGGGCAAGACAGCTGCCGCCGCCCTGACGGCAGCTGTGCTTCGGGCTGCCGGTTTCGTCACCGGTCTGTACCGTGCAGGCTGTGAGCCGCTGGAACAGCGGGTCCGCATCAACGGCGAGCCGGTGGCAGACACCCTGCTCTGTGCCGCAGCGGAAACGCTGAGCCGTGCAAAGCCGCTGCCCCGCGCGGCGGCAGAGCTGGCCGCAGCAGCCGCCTGCTTTGGGGCTGCGGGCTGCAGGCTGGCTGTGGTGGAGCTGCCGGATGCCGGTCTGGCCGAAGCGCTCTCCCACATGCCGGTCTGCGTGGTGACCTCCATCGGCCCGGACGGCGTGAGCCGCTCGGTGGAGCGCTCGGCGGCTCTGGCTGCAGGCGTCATGCGGGAAGGTGCCATCTGCGTCACCGCACCGGAGCAGCCCAAGGCCGCGTTGAGCGAGCTCATCGTGGCGGCTGGCCGCGAGGACTGTGAACTGGTCGTGCCGGACCCGGACGACATCACCTTCCTCGAAGCTGAAAAATTCACGAGCAGGGTGGATTACGGCGGCTATACCGTGCCGCTGGCCTTTCTGGGCCGTCATGCGGCGGGCAGCGCGGCCATTGCAGTCGAGACGGCGCTGGCCCTCTGCAAAAAGGGCCTCGACATCCCGGACGAAGCGATCCTCGAAGGCCTTGCTGCCGTCGAGAACCGCAGCAGCATCCGGGTGCTGTCGCAGCGCCCGCTCATCATTCTGGACGCCTGCCGCACCCCGCAGCAGGCCATGGCCCTGCTCCGCGTCCTCAATATGGCCAAGGTGCGCCATCTGAGCGCCGTCATCGGCCTGACCGAGGAAGAAGGCGCTGAGGCGTTCTTCACCGCGCTGGAGACCGGTCTGACCCCGGATGAGCAGAAGAAGGACAAACAGTCCATGCCCGGCATGAGTGACAGCCCCTTTGATAAGGTGTTCCTCGTCACGCCGCAGGGCATCGACGATGCCCTGACTGAGCGCCTGCTGGAAAAGGCCCGGTATCACTTCGACGCCGAGCGCTGCACGAGCCTGGACGAAGCCATCGGTCTGGCCAGAGCCAACAGCCGCCGCGGTCTTCTGATCTGCGGCAGCGAAGCCATCGCGCTGGAAGCCGAACAGAAGCTGGAAGCCCGCTGAGCGACACCGTTTTCTAAAATCTACCCCGAAGAGCCTGTACACTGAAGCTGTGTACAGGCTCTTTTTTATGCCATCAAGGAGTTGATAACATGGCGACTGTGACCTTCAGCGCGGCGGACGATCTGCTCTATGCCTATCTGGCGGGCGAGATCGACCACGATGCCGCGCAGGACCTTCGCATCCAATTGGACGATGCGCTGCTCACCCGCACACCCCACACGCTGGTGCTGGATCTGGGCGGGGTGGGCTTTATGGATTCGTCCGGCGTGGGGCTCATTCTGGGGCGGCAGCGCTGTGCGCGGAGCCTCGGCGGGACCCTGCGCATCCAGCACGCCCCGGAACAGCTGCGCCGTGTGCTGCGGCTTGCGGGCATTCCGTGCGCGGACGAGCCCGGCCGGGAAGAACAGGAGGAATGAGGATGAAAGCGGAAAACACCACAAAAATTCAATTTGACTCTCTCAGCGTCAACGAGGCCTATGCTCGCGGCGCAGCGGCGGCCTTTCTGGCCCGGTACGATCCCACCGTGCCCCAGCTGGCAGACCTGAAGACGGCCGTGTCCGAGGCGGTCACCAACTGCATCGTTCACGCCTACCCGGACCGGGTCGGCCCGATCGTGATGACGCTGGCGGTCTATCCGGGGCGGCTGGTGAAGATCACGGTGGCAGACAGGGGCGTCGGCATTCCGGATATCCCCAAGGCGATGGAGCCGCTGTTCACCACCGGAAACCCTGAAGAGCGGTCCGGCCTTGGCTTCGCGGTCATGCAGAGCTTTATGGATAAGGTGCGGGTCAGCTCCACGCCGGGGCATGGCACCCGCGTCACCCTGACCAAGCGACTGGAGGAAAAGCCCTCTACATAAAAAAGAAAACGAGGGGATACGATGGTAACGGACAAGACCCGGCGCAGTGAATTTATCGAACAGAACCTGGGGCTGGTGCATTCCTGCGCCGGACGCTTCCGGGGGCGCGGCATCGAATACGACGACCTTTACAGCGCAGGCTGCATGGGGCTCGTCAAAGCCTGCGATGCCTTTGACCCGGAGCGCGGCGTCTGCTTTTCCACCTACGCGGTGCCGGTCATCCTCGGCGAGATCAAAAAGCTGTTCCGGGATGGGGGCACGGTCAAGGTGAGCCGGTCGCTGAAAGAACTGAATCTGCGGATCAACGCAGCGCGGGAGCATCACCGGAAGCTCTGCGGCACCGAGCCGACGCTTTCGCAGCTGGCGGAAGAGCTGGGGGAGAGCGTGGAGAACATCACACTGGCCGTTCAGGCAGCGCAGCCTATCATGAGCTTGACGCCGGAGAATCGGGATGAACCGGACCGCCAGATCGACATCCCGGTAGAATCGCCCGAAGAGGCACTGGCGGATAAGATCGGTCTGGCAGAGGTCCTGGGAACGCTGCCGGAGGAAGACCAGCGCCTCATCCGACTGCGCTTTTATGCGAACCGCACCCAGAGCGAAACGGCAAAGATCCTGCACACCACCCAGGTGCAGATCTCCCGGCGGGAGCGTAAGCTCCTCCAGCTGATGCGGGCAAAATTGCTGGAGGAGTAAGAAAATTGGATTTTCTTGAAAAAAGTTGAAAAAAGGGCTTGCTTTTTGTCCGGGGATGTGCTAGAATACATTACTGTCAGGCGGACGTCTGACAGACAAATCCCAACAAAAACGGATGAAAAAGTACGAAGTTCCACGAGTTCTTACAAAAAATTCAAAAACTTCCGAAAAAAGTGCTTGACATTCAAAACCAAATCTGGTAAAATGTTTAAGCTATCAGCCGCTGAGGTTGAGAGACAGGACCTTGAAAATTGAACAATATCGAAAAACTTGTAACGGAACCTATTTTCG
>OOCD01001061.1_pt1 | contig 17698 bp, 14 predicted proteins | sample 1671791 | NCBI WGS metagenome assembly OOCD01 (sample SAMN06348193, study PRJEB24527) | human gut metagenome | biome: human gut; feature: ankylosing spondylitis patient; material: feces | host: Homo sapiens | place: China | collected 2015-10
CGCGGGCCACCCGCAGGCCATCCACGGCGGCGCTCATGATGCCGCCCGCATATCCCGCGCCCTCGCCGCAGGGGTAAAGCCCTGCCAGCTGGGTGCACTCGAAGTTCTCTTCCCGCTTCAGCCGCACCGGGCTGCTGGTGCGGGTCTCCAGGCCGGTGAGGATGGCATCCGGTGCGGTGTAGCCCGCGATCTTGTGCTCATAGGCACGCAGACCGGCCCGCAGGGTGTCGGCCAGCTCCGCAGGCAGCAGGCTGCCCAGGTCGGCTGCGATCACACCGCGGTCGTAGGTCGGTTCCACGCTGCCGATGTGCAGCTGCCCCTGCCCTTCCAGAAAGCTCCGGATGTTCTCGGCCGGGGCGGCGTAAGGCCCGGCCGCACGGCCTGCCGCGTAGGCCTTTGCTTCCAGCTCCCGCTGGAACGCGATGGCCTGCCGGGGGTCGTTTGCAAAGTCGGTGCCGTTCACGCTCACCACCACGGCGGCGTTTGCATTTTTGCCGCTGCGGGCATGGTAGCTCATGCCGTTGGTCACCACACGGCCTTCCTCACTGGCCGAGGCCACCACCTGCCCGCCGGGGCACATGCAGAAGGTATACACGCACCGCTCCCCCACATGCTGGGACAGCTGGTATTCGCCGCGGGGCAGGGCCGGGTGGCCTGCCGCCTCGTGATACAGGCTCTTTTCGATCTCGCTCTGCAGATGCTCTGCGCGGAAGCCCACGCTGAAGGGCTTGCACTCCAGCACAAGGCCGCTGTCCATGAGCATGGCAAAGGTATCGCGGGCCGAGTGGCCCACCGCAAACACCAGTGCTTCGCAGGCAAAGGAACCATCCGTTGTGAAAATTCCGGTAATGTGTCCGTTTTTCTGTTCCAGACCGGTGAGGGCCGTGTTGAAATGCACCTCACCGCCCAGGGATTCGATCTCTTTGCGGATGGAGGTGATGACCCCCCGCAGCAGGTCGGTGCCCACATGGGGCTTCTGCTTCCAGGCGATCTCCGCCGGGGCACCGTGCTGCAAAAACACTTCCGTGACAAGGCCGCACAGCTCGTCACCGATGCGGGTGGTCAGCTTGCCGTCCGAGAAGGTGCCTGCGCCGCCCTCACCGAACTGGATGTTCGCGTTGGGGTCCAGCTCACCGGTGGCGGAAAAGTGTTCCACCGCCTGCACCCGCTCGTCCAGCGCCGGGCCGCGCTCCAGCACGATGGGCCGGTAGCCCTGCCGGGCCAGCAGCAGCGCCGCAAACAAACCGGCAGGCCCCAGGCCGCACACCACCGGGCGGTGGGGCAGCTTCTGCGTGCCCCGTTGCACCCGGAAGTCAGTCCTGCTGTGCAGGGACACGTTGGACGATGCCCCGGCGAAGGCGGGTTCTTCGGCTTCGTTTTTCAGGGTGACAGCCACGGTGTACACCAGCTTGGGCTGGCCGCGGCGGGCGTCCACCGACAGCTTTGCCACGCCCAGATGCTGCACCTTTGCGCGGGGGATGCGTGCCTCCCGCAGGGCCTTTTCAAATGCCTGCGGTTCCCCGGCGGAGAGCGGCAGACGGATGTTGCGAACGAGAATCATAGTACAGTGTGTTCCTTTTTATCAGTTGCTTTCAATGCGGCACTGCAGCACATAGCTGCCCAGTGCAAAGATCTTGCCGTTGGAGGGCACATACAGGCGGCAGGCGATGTTCTGCTGGCCGGTGGCCACCGAGAAGTCCTCCGCGTCGATCTCCACGACCACCTGTTCCGGGGTCAGGGTCTCCAATGCAGCCTTCGGGCCGCAGAGGGTCACGTTCATCAGCCGTTCGGTCTCCACCGTGAGCTGATAGGTGGACGGCAGATTCACCACCTGCACGCAGCTGGAAGGCAGGTTCATGGTCTTGGTCTCCAGACCGGAGCAGTCAAAGCTGAGGGTGATGGTGGAAATGTTGTCCAGCAGGTAGATGTCGCTGGGCAGCTCAATGGGCAGCTCATAGACCTTGTTCAGTGTGAAGGTGGACAGGTCGATGGTGCCGATGGACAGGGTGGACAAAGCGTCGATTTTTTCCGCCGGGCCGGCCACCTTGAGCTGCTTGCGGCTGAGCTCATACACCAGCACCGACTCGTCAAAGTCGCGGGGCGCGTTGATAAAGCTCACGTTCACCGGCAGGGTGGCCATCTTGTACACCTGCAAGGTCACGTCCACGCTGCTTTCTTCCAGCTCGGTGTACTCAAAGTTCACTTCCGTGCCGCCGGAGGTGTAGAACCGCAGCGGCGTTGCCAGGGTGACCGAGCTGTCCAGCTCGCCGGAGTAGGTCACCTCGGCGGTGCAGGTGGTCACCTTGTCCAGCTCACTGCTGGGGCCGGACAGAGTGACCATGTCCTTGGACACCTCGGTGCTGTAGAGGATATACCCGTCCGAGATGGTCAGGTAATTGGTGGTCACGGTGACGGGAAGGGTCTTTTCCTCCACCACATCGAACATCACGTCCACCATGTTGTCGGAGCCGTCGATGGTCACGGTGACGCCATTGAGCATGCCGTTGGCCCCCCGCACCAGCAGGCGCAGGGTCTTTTGGCCGCTGTCCCGCACGCTGGACCAGTCCGGGTAGACCACAAAATCGGAGGCCGTCAAGCTGCCGATGGTGTAGCCGTCGCCGGAGATTTTCAGGTTCACCGTCTTGTCCTCGGCGCTGACGATGCTCAGTCCACGGGAGGTATAAACGGAGGAATCGTAGGTATAGTCCACCGGCACATTGTAGATGGTGTTGGTGGTGCCGGGCTGCACGATGATGGTCACGATCATCCAGGCCACAATGGCACCCAGAATGGACAGTGCCAGCCGGATGCGGCGGTCGTCCAGGATGCTCCGGCTGTGGCTGCCCACCGCAGGCTTTGTGCCGTTCGACTTGTTCGGTTTGCTGTTCATTGCTGCTCGTCCTCCCCTTTCTGGCTGACCCACTTCATCAGGCTCTTTGCGCGGTCCTTCCAGGTGTCGGCCGTGCTCTTTTCCACCACAGGCTCCTTGGGGATCATCTCGTCGATCAGGCGGGTGTACAGGGTCTGGCGGTCAAAATGACGGATCAGCACGCCATTTTTTGCCATAGAGATGATGCCTGTCTCCTCGCTGACCACGATGGCGATGGCGTCCGAGTTTTCGGCAATGCCCAGGCAGGCACGGTGACGGGTGCCCATGTCCTTGCCCAGATCCAGATTATTGGAAAGCGGCAGCACGCAGCCTGCGGCCTTGATGCGGCCGTTCTCGATGATGGCGGCACCGTCGTGCAGGGGGGTGCCCTCGTAGAAGATGGTGCCCAGCACCTCCAGATTCACCGCGCTGTTCACCGGGGTGCCGGTGCGCACGATCTCAGACAGGTTGGTGTGGCGTTCCAGCACGATGAGCGCACCGGTCTTGGTCTCCGAAAAGCGCTCTGCCGCGTCGCAGATGGCAATGATGGCGCTGCGCCAGGCCCCTTTCAGGCTGGGGTCGTTGTAGCGGCCTTTCACGTTGAACAGCTTTGCGGCCCACTGGTCGGTCTGGCCCATGCGCTCCAGAGCACGGCGGATCTCCGGCTGGAACAGCACCACCAGGGTAAGCAGGCCCACCTGCAGCAGCGAGTTGAGCAGCCAGGTGACCGTGCGCATGTTCAGCGTTTCGGCCACCAGATAAACCGCCATGACCAGCAGCGCGCCCTTGAACAGCTGCCCGGCGCGGGTGCGGTTGACGATGCCCAGCAGCTGGTAGATCAGGAACGCAATGATGATGATATCCAGCAGGTCAACGAGCTTGAAGGTCTGAAAATTGGCAATGATCGCATTCAGTGTCATGGACGCACACTCCTGTTACCGTGTTTCGATCAGGGCGACGGCGTGGGCGGCAATGCCCAGTCCCTCGCCGGTAAAGCCCAGATGCTCTTCCGTGGTAGCCTTGACGCTCACGGCGTCCACTGGCAGGCCGAAAGCCGCCGCCAGCTTGGCCCGCATGGCCGGGATGTGCGGTGCCAGCTTAGGCCGCTGGCAGAGGATGGTGGCGTCGATGTTTTCCACCCGGTAACCGTGCTCCGACAGGATGCGGGCCACATGGCGGGCCAGCTCCAGACTGTCGGCCCCGGCATAGGCGGGGTCATTGTCCGGGAAATGCTGGCCGATATCCCCCAGCGCCGCCGCACCCAGCACGGCGTCCATCACCGCGTGGGCCAGCACATCGGCGTCCGAGTGGCCCAGCAGGCCCTTTTCAAAGGGGATCTCCACGCCGCCTAGGATCAGCTTGCGGCCTTCCACCAGGCGGTGCACGTCATAACCATGTCCAATGCGCATTCTCGTTTCCTCTTTCTGTACCGGGCGGGGCAGGTCCTCCCGCGTGGTGATCTTCAGGTTGGCGTAGTCACCCTGGGTGAGCTGCACCGAGCGGCCAGTGAGCTCGAACAGGCTGCAGTCATCGGTGACCAGCCGGGCTTTTTCGGCGTCCAGTTCCTGCAGGGCGGTCAGATACTGCGCCCGGTCAAAGCACTGGGGCGTCTGCACCGCATACAGGGTACTGCGGTCCGGGGTGCTGCGCACAAGGCAGGCTTCCGGCACCGTTTTGCCGTCGCCGGGCACAGCCTGCTTGATGGTGTCCTTGACCGGCACTGCCGGGGCGGCGGCTCCGCAGCGGGCAGCGGCTTCCAGCACCGCCGCGATGACGGCCGGGCTCACAAAGGGCCGGGCTGCGTCGTGCACAGCCACCAGCTCCCCGTGGGCTGCCAGCACGCCATTCTTGGCGCTCTCGGCGCGGGTGGCACCACCGGCCACGATCTGCACCGGCTTGGTGCAGCCGACGGCCTGCTGCTCCACGAAAGCACGGTTTTTGCCCGCCACCAGCACGATCTCGCCGATCTGCGGGCACTGGTCAAAAGCGCGGATGCTGCGGTGCAGCACCGTTTCGCCGCCCAGGTCAAAACTGAGCTTGTCGAACCCCATCCGGGTGGAAGAACCTGCCGCCACCAGCACGGCCGAAATCGTTTTTTGCAATCTGCACACCTGCCCCTACTGCCGCCGCGCCGGTGTTTCCGGCTGCGGCTGGCTATAATAAGTCATCTTTTATTATAGCGTATCGGCCCGCAAACTGCAACCGGTTCCGCCCAGCAAAAAAGCCCTTTTGCACCGCCGGACAGGCGGGTGCAAAAGGGCTTTGGGACCTTATTTCAGTGCGGTTTATGCCAGGATGGGCTCAATGGCAGCAGCCAGGGCATCCTTCTGGGCCTGGGCCTCGGCCAGATCCTTGCCCAGGGTGGTGAAGTAGGTCTTGATCTTCGGCTCGGTGCCGGAGGGACGGACCACCACAGTCGCACCGTTCTCCAGTGTGTAGATCAGCACGTTGGCAGCCGGCAGGCCGGTCTCCTCGGGCTTCTTGTAGTCGGTGACCTTGACCACCTTGTGGCCGGCCAGCTCGGTGGGCGGGTTGTCGCGCAGCTTCTGCATGATGGACGCCATCTTCTCCATGCCGGTCAGGCCGGGGAACTCGAAGCTGTCCACCTTGTTCAGGTAGCGGCCGTACTCCTTGTAGATCTCTTCCAGACGCTGCTTGATGGAAGAACCGATGCTGCGGTAGTAAGCAGCCATCTCGCAGATCAGCATGGAGCCGATGACGGCGTCCTTATCGCGGACATAGGGGCCTGCCAGATAGCCGTAGCTCTCCTCGAAGCCGAAGATGAAGCGGTCCACTTCACCGGCAGCTTCCAGATTTGCGATCTGGTCGCCGATCCACTTGAAGCCGGTCAGCACGCTGCGCATCTCCACGCCGTAGTGGGCGGCAATGGCATCGGCCAGCGGGGTGGACACGATGGACTTGACGGCCACGGGGTTCTTGGGCATGGTGCCCTTCTCGATGCGGCCTGCGCAGATGTAATCCAGCAGCAGAGCGCCCATCTCATTGCCGGACACCAGCTCATAGCTGCCATCCGGGCACTTCATGGCGATGCCCACGCGGTCGGCGTCGGGGTCGGTGGCCAGCATCAGGTCGGCACCGGTCTTGGTGGCCAGATCCAGGCCCAGCTTCAGAGCGTCGAAGATCTCAGGGTTGGGGTAGGAGCAGGTGGTGAAGTAGCCGTTGGGGTACTCCTGCTCGGGCACGATGGTGATATCGGTGATGCCCATGTCGTTCAGCACATGGGTGACCGGCACCAGACCGGAACCGTTCAGGGGGCTGTACACCAGCTTCAGGCCGGCGGTCTTGCACAGGCCGGGGCGCACCTGACGGGCCTCGATGGCGTCGTACAGGGCCTTCTTGCAGTCATCGCCCACAAAACGGATCAGGCCGTTTTCCACGCCCTCGGCAAAGGAGATGTACTTGGCACCGGTGAGCACATCGGTCTTCTGGATCTCGTCGTACACGATGGCGGCGGCGTCATCGGTCATCTGGCAGCCGTCCGGGCCGTAGGCCTTGTAGCCGTTGTACTTGGCCGGGTTGTGGGAGGCGGTGACCATGATGCCTGCATTGCACTGATAGTAGCGGGTAGCAAAGCTCAGGGCCGGCACCGGCATCAGGGCATCATAGATGCGCACCTTGATGCCATTGGCTGCCAGAACACCGGCAGCCGTCTTGGCAAAAACGTCGCTCTTGAGGCGGCTGTCGTAGCTGATGGCGACGGTCTGGCTGCCGCCCTGGGTCTTGACCCAGTTGGCCAGACCCTGGGTGGCCTGCCGCACAACGTAGATGTTCATGCGGTTGGTACCCGCGCCCAGGACGCCGCGCAGGCCTGCGGTGCCAAACTTCAGGGCCACAGCAAAGCGATCCTTGATCTCGTCGTCATTCCCCTCGACCTTTGCCAGTTCGGGCTTCAGATCCGCATCGTCCAGCTCCGCTGCCAGCCAGCGCTTATATTCATCCAGATACATGTTGCACACCTTACCTTTGTTATTTTTTCCCAAAAAAGGAGACAGTTTATTCAAACCTAATTATACTATAAACGCTTGTGTCCATCATGTCAATTGCATATTCTGCCACAATCTTACCGGTACAAAATCAGCAAATGCCACAAAAACAGCCGCTCTCCGGGTGGATGTCGGCGGGCTGCTGTGCTTCCGGCAGCAGCCGGTAGGGCTGGTGCACGTCCTCCAGCACCTCCAGCCACTGTTCCGGGCCGATGCTGTTCTCGCACAGATAGCGCAAAAGCTGCATCATCCGGGCAAAACTGCCCTGCGGAGCCAGCACCGTACTGCACTGTACCCGGCCCGCCTGCTCCCACCGCAGCTGGGCCAGCACGCCCCCGGGCACGGTCTGGGCACAATACACCACCGTGTGGGCCCGCTGCAGCCCCTCCAGCTCTGAATAAGTACGGATGTACCGGCAGTATTCCTTGCCTGTCATCGTTTGTCGCTCTCCTTTCCGCTGCATTGACATCTTTCCTGCCCTTTACTATAATGAAATCGACCGGGAGATGCTGTCGAAGGCTGACGGTTCCTCCCAAATTTTTCCACCCAATTTTCGACCGTTTTCGCGCAGAAAATGCAAGCGAGGTGCACCCATGTATTCGGTAACAAAGAGCTTTGGCCTGAACGGCCTGCGCGGCTTTGCCGTGGCCGTGGAGGCCGACGTTTCGGGCGGGCTGCCCGCCTTTTCCATCGTAGGCCTGCCGGATTCCGCCGTGCGGGAAAGTGCGGACCGCGTGCGTGCCGCCATCAAGAACCTGGGCTTCAAGTTCCCGGACCGGCGCATCACGGTCAACCTGGCCCCCGCCGATGTGCGCAAGACCGGCCCGGTGTACGATTTGCCCCTGCTGCTGGCCGTGCTCACGGCCAGCGGCCAGCTGGAGGATGTGCCGGAGGACGCCGCCTTTCTGGGGGAACTGGCGCTGGACGGCACCCTGCGCCCGGTATCCGGCGTGCTGCCCATGGCACTGGCCGCCGCCGAAAACGGCATCCGCGCCCTGTATGTGCCCGCCGAAAACGCTGCCGAGGCTGCCGAGGCCTGTGCCGACAGCATGGCCGTCTACCCGGCCCACACCGCCCGGGAGGTGGTGGATGCCCTGCGCGGCATCCGACCGCTGACCGCTGCGGCAGCCGTTCCCTTTGACCCCGCCGAGGCCTGGGCACAGGTGCCGGATTTTGCCGACGTGATGGGGCAGGCACTGGCCCGCCGGGCCATGGTCATCGCTGCGGCCGGGGGCCACAACGTGCTGCTGATGGGTGCCCCGGGTACCGGCAAATCCATGCTGGCCAAGCGCCTGCCGGGCATCCTGCCGCCTCTCACCCGGGAGGAAGCCGTGGAGACCACCAAGATCTATTCCATCGCCGGGCAGCTGCCCCAGAGCCGGGGCCTGATCACGGCGCGGCCTTTCCGCAGCCCGCACCACTCGGCCAGTGCCGTCTCGCTGGCGGGCGGCGGCGCACAGTTCCGCCCCGGCGAGTGCAGTCTGGCCAACTGCGGCGTGCTGTTCCTGGACGAACTGCCGGAGTTCTCCCGCGAGAGCCTGGAGGTGCTGCGCCAGCCGCTGGAGGACGGCCAGATCACCGTGAGCCGGGCAGCGGGCAGCGCCACCTACCCCAGCCATTTCCAGCTGGTCGCCGCCATGAACCCCTGCAAATGCGGCTACTACGGCCACCCCACCCGGCAGTGCACCTGCTCGCCCAGCGCGGTGCGGCAGTACCGCAGCCGGGTGTCCGGCCCGCTGCTGGACCGCATCGACCTGTGCGTGGAGATGGACCCCATCGCCTTTGACGAGCTGCACACCGCCGCCCCCGCCGAGAGCAGTGCCGACCTGCGCAAACAGGTGCTGGCGGCGCGGGCCATCCAGGCAAAACGCTATGCGGCCCCCGGCTACGAGGGGGTGCACTGCAACGCCCAGCTCAACGCCGGGCAGGTGCGGCGCATCTGCCGCATGACCCCCGGTGCGGAACGGCTGCTCCGCGCCTCCTACGATGCACTGGGGCTTTCGGCCCGCGCCCACGACCGCATTTTGCGGGTGGCCCGCACGGTGGCCGACCTGGCCGGCAAGAGCCTGCTGGACGAGGACTCCCTGCTGGAAGCCCTGCAGTACCGCGCGCAGGAAAAAGTGGAGCTGTGAGCCTTTTTCCACCTACAAAAACACCGGCCCCTCTCCCCGGCAGCGCTGTGCTGCCAAAGGAGAAGGGCCGGTTTATTTTTGTTTGTTTTACGCCGGGGTCAGTGCATTTTTGTTGCGCTATTGTTGTATTTCTGGTTTTCCAGCTGTTCCATCCGCTCGATGAACGCCAACGCGTACCGGGGCAGATAGTTCCCGGCCCGCCAGGCTGCCACCGACTCCAGCGGGAGGGTGCAGTCCCGGAGCGGAAACGCGTTGAACGGCACCGCGTTGTTCAGATGTTCCAGCAGCTCGCCGCTCAGGAAGCCGATGCCGTACCCGTTGGCGGCCAGCGCCGCGGCTGCCCGGATGTTGCTGCTTTCCAGAATTTCGGCCGGATGCAGGCAGCGGCTCCGCAGCTCCTGCAAAATATACTGGCCCTGCCGCTGGGTCTGGTTCTGCAGCAGCAGGGTCTGCCCCTCCAGCCACTCCCAGGCAAAGCTGCCCTCCCGGGCGGCAGCCTGCTCCAGCGGGTGTCCCTTGCCGAACACGGCGTACATCCGGTCCCGGCGCAGCACCCGGTAGCTCAGACCGGGATGCCGGGCAAAGCTCATATAAAAGGCCAGGTCGATCTCGCCTTCCAGCAGTTTGCGGTCCAGCTCGGCGCTGGGTGCTTCCTCAATGCGGAACTGCACCTGCGGGAACTGCGCGCGGAACGCCGGAAGCACCTCCGGCAGCGAAAAACTGCACCGGAACGGCGGCATGCCCACATGCAGCACACCGGTGTCTGCCCGGAGCAGGTCGGTCAGCTCCGCGTCCATCTCCCGCTTCTGGCTGAGCAGCCGCTCGGCGTGGGCCAGATACCGCTGGCCCGCATAGGTCAGCTCCAGACGCCGCCCCGCCCGCTGGAACAGCACAAGGCCGGTGTCCCCTTCCAGTTTTTGCAGAAACTTGGAAAGGGTGGGCTGGCTGACGTAGAGCTGCTGGGCCGCGCGGGTGATGTTGCCGCACCGGGCAATGGCCGCAAAATATTCCAGATCTTTGAAGTCCATGCAGATTCCTCCCTGCTGCGTGTATTTGCCGGTTCCAGTGTACCACAAACCATGCACGCAGGCTATTCTTTTTATGAGAAAAATGAATTTCAGGAATTGTAAAAGTTGTGTTATAATCTCGCTCGTGAAATCCATCACAAATCGACCGCCCCACCCAACACGAAGATCTCTGAGGAGGAAAACCATGAAGAAAAACGGGATCCTGCACCGTATCAGCACCGCTGTGCTGGCCGGTGCCATGCTGCTGTCGCTGGCGTCCTGCGGCGCTTCCAGCAGCCAGACCGCCAGTTCCGCCGCCGGGAAAGTCACCGGCACCGGTTCGGCCAAAGGCATTGAAGGCGATGTCGTCGTGGAAGTGACCGCCGACGCCGACACCATTTATTCCATCGTTGTCACCGAGCAGAACGAGACCCAGGGCATCGGCTCTGTGGCCTGCGAACAGCTGCCGGATGCCATGGTGGCTGCCAACAGCTACAACGTGGACGGCATTGCCGGTGCCACCGTGACCAGCGACGCCCTCAAGGAGGCTGTGAAGGCCGCTCTGGAGAACGCCGGACTGGATGCTTCCGCCTTTGCCGTGGCCAAGGCTGCGGACACCACCGTGGAAAAGACCGCCGAGACGCTGGACTGTGACGTCGTGGTGGTGGGGGCCGGCGGTGCCGGTCTGACCGCTGCCGCACAGGCCGCCGAGAACGGTGCCAAGGTCATCGTGGTGGAAAAGATGCCCATCGTGGGCGGCAACAGCCTGAAGGCCACCGGCGGTATGAACGCAGCCGACACCCAGTATCAGGCCGACCTGGGCATCACCGACAGCGGGGTGCAGGAGTTCATTGAGGACACCATCAACGGCGGCCACGGCATCAACAACCGCAGCCTGGTGACCGTGATGGCCGAGCAGAGCTCCGACGCCATCGACTGGCTGACCTCCATCGGTGCCCCGCTGCCCAAGGTGGCAGCCACCGGCGGCACCACCCACAAGTATCTGCATGAGCCCGAGGACGGCAGCGCCGTGGGCAGCTATCTGGTGGAAAAGCTGAACGCTCAGGCCGAAAAGCTGGGTGTGCAGATCCTGCTGAACACCAAGGCCACCGAGATCCTGACCAACGACGGCGCTGCCTGCGGCATCAAGGCCGAGAGCACCGAGCACGACTACACCATCAACGCCAAGAGCGTGATCATTGCCGCCGGCGGCTTTGGCGCCAACTTTGAGCTGATGGCCAGCTTTAACCCGGCCCTGGCCAACGCCGTGACCACCAACCACGCCGGTGCCACCGGCGACGGCATCCTGATGGCTGAGGCCATTGGTGCCGACACCGTGGACATGGACCAGATCCAGCTGCACCCCACCGTGTATCAGGAGACCGGCATGCTGGTGTCCGAGAGCGTGCGCAGCATGGGCGGCATCCTGGTCAACGCCGAGGGCAAGCGCTTCTGCAACGACATGTCCACCCGTGACGCGGTTTCCAACGCCGAGCTGGAGCAGCCGGGTGCTTACGCCTACATCATCTTTGACCAGCGCATCGTGGACGACCTGAAGTCCTGCCAGAAGTACATCAGCAACGGCCTGACCGTCTCTTCCGACAGCTATGAGGGTCTGGCCAAGGAGATGGGCCTGACCGGCGACGCTGCCGCCAACTTTGTGGAGACCATGAACACCTGGAACGCCTCTGTGGCAGCCGGTGAGGACGCCGAGTTCGGCCGCAACAACGGCATGGACGGCGACCTGTCCACCGCTCCCTACTACGCCATCAAGATCGCACCGGGCATCCACCACACCATGGGCGGCCTGAAGATCAACACCGACGCACAGGTGCTGGACACCGACGGCAGCATCATCCCCGGCCTGTATGCAGCCGGTGAGACCACCGGCGGTGTGCACGGCGGCAACCGCATCGGCGGCAATGCCGTGTGCGACTTCGTGGTGTTCGGCCGCATCGCCGGCAGCAACGCTTCCGCCTACGCTGCCGAGTAACCCCACTCTGCTCTCTTCTTCTTTCTTCTTTTTTGGATAAGCACAGCGCCCGCCTGCACCGGAACCACTCCGGAAGCAGGCGGGCGCTGTGTTGTTCAGGTTTCGCTCAGGGTCAGTTCGTGGTAGGTCCGGCCGTCCATGGTTTTCCACCGGAAGCAGCCGTTTTCCAACGTCATGTAGCTGTGGGCGCTGCCCTCCTTCGGCAGGCTCACCGAGCCGGGGTTCAGGTAGAAGCTGCCCTGCCCGAAGGGCTCCCACGCCGGGATGTGGGTGTGCCCGTGCAGCAGGATGTCGCCGGGGGCCAGCGGCGGCGGGGTCTTGGTGTTGTAGACATGGCCGTGGGTGGCGTACACCAGCCGTCTTCCCACCGGCAGCACAGCATAGTCTGCCAGCACCGGGAATTCCAGCACCATCTGGTCCACCTCGGCGTCACAGTTGCCGCGCACGCAGAGCAGGCGGTCCTTCATGCCGTTGAGCAAAGGCATGACCTGCTTGGGCGCATAGCCCTCCGGCAGGTCGTTGCGGGGGCCGTGGTAGAGCAGGTCTCCCAACAGCAGCAGCCGGTCGGCCTGTTCCCGTTCAAACGCCTGCTGCATCTGGCTGGCATAGAAATACGACCCGTGCAGGTCGGACGCGATCATCCATTTCATGCGGGTTTCTCCTTTTTATAAAAGCTACAATTTTATTGTAACCCCTGCGCAAAAAATGGTCAAGCCTATAAAAGTCATACTTTTGCGCCAAGTCTCCTTGACAATGCTCCGGGGATGTGGTATCCTTCAGTTAATAAAAACCGTGTGGATTTTTACAGCACTATGCTACTTTTCGCCACACAATGACTTCAAAAAAGCCATTGTGTGGCTTTTTTGCGGTCTTTTTCCATTTTCGATCTGTCAGGAGCGAGAAATCAATGAACGATACCTTTATGAAAGAACGCCCCGTGCTGCCGCTGCTGTTGTCCATGGCGCTGCCCAACGTGATCTCCATGCTGGTCAACTCCCTGTACAACATCGTGGACAGCCTGTTTGTGGCGCAGATCAGCGAGGACGCCATGACCGCCCTCTCGCTGGTATACCCCATCCAGAACTTTGCCAACGCCATCGCCATCGGCTTTGGTATCGGCATCAACGCCATGATCGCCCTGTACCTGGGTGCGGGCGACCGCAAAAAGGCCGAGATCGCCGCCACCCACGGCATGGTGCTCAGCCTGCTGCACGGCGTGGTCATCACGGTGGTGAGCATTGCCATCATGCCGGGCTTTTTGCGCCGGTTCACCACCGACGAGAGCCTTGTGGCCTCCGGCATCACCTACTCCACCATCGTGTTCCTGTTTGCCACCATCAATATGGCCGCGCTGGCCTTTGAAAAAATGTTCCAGGCTGTGGGCCGCATGAAGGTGACCATGGTGGCGCTGGTGTTCGGCTGCGCGTGCAACATCCTGCTGGACCCCGTCCTGATCTTCGGCCTGGGCCCGGTGCCCGCCATGGGCATTGCCGGTGCAGCGCTGGCCACCGGCATCGGCCAGCTGCTGAGCCTGTGCGTGTACCTGTTCGTCTACCTGCGCACCGAACTGCCGGTGCGGCTGAGCCGCAGCGGCCTGCACCCGGACGTTGCACTGGACGGCAAGCTGTACGCCATCGGCGTGCCGGCCATCCTGAACCTGGCTCTGCCCTCCCTGCTGGTCACCTTCCTCAACAGCCTGCTTGCCGGGTTCTCCCAGAGCTATGTGGTCATTCTGGGCATTTACTACAAGCTGCAGACCTTTTTGTACCTGCCCGCCAACGGCATCGTACAGGGTATGCGCCCGCTCATCGGCTACAACTACGGTGCCAGGGAGCACGCCCGCGTGAAGAAGCTGTACGAGCTCACCCTGTTCATGAGCATCGCCATCATGGCGCTGGGCACGGTCATCTGCCTGCTGGCCTCCGGGCAGCTCATCGGGCTGTTCACCTCCAACCCCGATACCATCGCCGCCGGTGCCAAGGCCCTGCGCATCATCTGCATCGGCTTTGTGGTGTCGGCAGTGTCCACCACCTCGTCCGGCGCACTGGAGGGTCTTGGCAAGGGCGTGCCGTCGCTGGTGATCTCGCTGTGCCGCTATGTGGTGTTCATCCTGCCGCTGGCCGCAGTGCTGTGCGGCCGCCTTGGCCCGGACGGTGTGTGGCACGCCTTCTGGATCACCGAGGTGCTCACCGCACTGGTGGCTTACCCGGTGTACCACCGCGCGGCGGCCCGGCACTGAACCTTTCCGGCCCCTTTTGCAGCAGGCTGCCCGACCCCGGCGGCCTGCTTTTTTGTTGCATTCCCGTCGCCCTGCGGTGCGCATAAATGCAGGGATTTCATTTGACAGCTGCGCAGAAATACGGTAGAATAGTTTTTATATTGCGCTGACAAAATGTGTCAGAACGCAAGACTTTACAGAGGATGTGGGACGAATTATGATCGAGACGATCACGGCCGTCAATACGGCGGTCAACAACTTTATCTGGGGCGTGCCCGCCATGGTGTGCATCATTGGTGTGGGTTTGCTTCTGAGCGTGCGCACCGGCTTTTTGCAGATCCGCAAATTCCCGTACACCATCAAAACCACCATCGGACGCATGTTCCGCAAAAAGGACGCTTCGGACGGTGCCATGACCCCCTTCCAGGCGGTGTGCACCGCACTGGCCGGCACCGTGGGCACCGGCAACATCGCCGGTGTGGCAGGTGCCATTGCCATCGGCGGCCCGGGTGCCGTGTTCTGGATGTGGTGCTCCGCGCTGCTGGGCATGTGCACCAAGTTTGCCGAGGTGACCCTGGCCGTGCATTTCCGTGAGCGCAGTGAGACCGGCGAGTGGGTGGGCGGCCCCATGTATTACATCAAGAACGGTCTGGGCAAGCGCTGGCAGTTCCTGGCATTTCTGTACTCGCTGTTCGGCGTGCTGACCGTGTTCGGCACCGGCAATGCCACCCAGGTCAACACCATCGTGGCCGCCGTGGACACCGCCCTGCTGGAATACGGTGTGGTGGGCAGCGGTTTCCTGAGCACGCTGAACCTCATCGCGGGCATCATCGTGGCCATGCTGGTGGCCATGGTGCTGCTGGGCGGCATCAAGCGCATCGGCAGCGTGAGCGAAAAGCTGGTGCCCTTCATGGCGCTGTTCTACATCGTGCTGGCTGTGGGCGTAGTAGGGCTCAACCTGCCCCGCCTGCCCTATGTGCTGGAGTCCATCGTGGCCGGTGCCTTCAACCCCGCTGCCTTCACCGGCGGCACCATCGGCAGCCTGTTCATCAGCATGCAGAAGGGCGTCTCCCGCGGCATCTTTTCCAATGAGGCCGGTCTTGGCACCGGCTCCATCGCCCATGCCTGCGCCGACACCAAAAAGCCGGTGAAGCAGGGCATGTTCGGCATCTTTGAGGTGTTTGCCGACACCATCATCATCTGCACCCTGACCGCCATGGTCATCCTGTGCAGCGGCACCCCCGTGAACTACGGCACCGCAGCCGGTGCAGAGCTGACCATCTCCGGCTTTACCACCACCTACGGCGGCTGGGCTTCCATCTTTACCGCCGTGGCGCTTTGCTGCTTTGCCTTTTCCACCATCATCGGCTGGGGCCTGTACGGCTCCCGCTTCCTGGTGTTCCTCTGCCACAGCGACAAGGTGGCAAAGCCCTTCTTTGTGGTGTACTCCTTCGTGTCCATTCTGGGCGCGACCGTGGACCTGGGCCTGCTGTGGAGCATCGCCGACACCTTCAACGGCCTGATGAGCATCCCCAACCTCATCGCATTGCTGCTGCTCTCCGGCACCGTGGTCAAGCTGACCAAGGAGTTCTTTGCCTCCGAGGGCTGAGCACCTGTTTTTCCCGATACGCAAAAGGACTGCTGCACTGAAAATTGTGCAGCAGTCCTTTTTTCGTGCGCGGCTCCGGAAAATTTTACTTTTCGGGTGTTTTTCTGCAATTTTTATTGCCGCCTGTCCGTATTTAAGGCAAACAGACCGAATTTCGTTGGCAGAATGGAGGGCCCTCTATGGCGATTTTTGAAAAGACCATCCGCAATCAGAAATTCAACACGCTTCTCCGCAAATTGGAACAGGAGATCCCGGACAGCAGCTGGTCTGCCGACCTGGAAGCGGGCAGCGATTTCAAGGAGGGCGAAGCACGGTGCAGTGTCCGCGTGTTTGAGCGATACAGCATGATGGGCGGCAATCGCCTGAGTCTGACGCTGACCATGTTCCAGAACGGTGACAGCCCCATCCGGCTGTCCGCCATCACCGCAGGCGGCAGTCAGGCGGTGTTTTTTAAGATGAACACGCTCGGCGAGGAATCCTTTCTGGAGGACGTCAAAGAGCTTTTGAATGAGATCCTGGAGGAGTAAGATGTTTTACGCTGGATTTGATATGCTGTTCAGCATTCTGTTTCCCATCCTGTTCCTTGTGGTTTTGGGCATGATCCTATACACCATCATCGGAAATATCAGCACATGGAATAAAAACAACCATTCGCCGCGGCTGACCGTTCCGGCAACGGTGGTGGCAAAGCGCACGGAAGTTTCTCGCCACCATACGGACAATACGATGATGCATACGTTCACGACCTATTATGTGACCTTTCAGGTAGAGAGCGGCGACCGCATGGAGCTTACCGTAAGTGGTTCGGACTACGGAATGCTTGTGGAGGGCGACATTGGAAAGCTGAGTTTTCAGGGCACCCGCTATCTTGGGTTTGAGCGGAACTAAGTGTTCTCCTACATTATATAGTAAGGAGTGCTGTATGAACGATCTGTTTATCCAAGGGCTGACCATCGACTGGAACAGAGTTCGCCCATACAATTATGTTCGTCAGATTCCTGCCATCAGTGGAATCGACACTTTTACATTCCATAAGCCCATTACGTTCTTTGTTGGCGAAAATGGAAGTGGAAAATCTACGCTTCTGGAAGCAATCGCTGTTGCTTACGGCTTCAACGCAGAGGGTGGAACGAAGAACTATTCATTTTCCACATACAACTCCCATTCGGAACTATGTGAGGCTATGACGATTTCCAAGGGGTATCGCAGACCAAAGTTCGGGTATTTTCTCCGAGCAGAGAGTTTCTATAATGTAGCCACCAAGGAAATCGACTATTCCGATGACGATCATCCCTCCAAAGGCTATCACCAAAAATCACACGGTGAAAGTTTCCTCGCCATTGCGCAGGACTACATGAGTGCAGATGGAGTCTATATTTTTGACGAGCCGGAAGCCGCTTTATCCCCGCAGCGGCAGCTCACGTTACTGATCAACATTTATCGGTGTGCCCAAGAAGGGGCGCAATTCATTATCGTATCACATTCACCCATTCTCCTCGGAATGCCTGATGCTGAGATTTTTAGCTTCGACAATGGCACGATTCATCCTTGTCAGTATGAAGATACGGACAGCTACGTTATCACCAAAACATTTGTAAATAATCGGCAGCATTTTTTGAACCAGCTTCTGAACGAAGAAACGTAATGCCGGGAAAGGACATTCCATATGAGTGATTCTACGTTGAAAGAGCTTTGGCAGCAGGTCGCTGAAAAGAAAAGCTGCGAAGCAAAACAGAAAGAACTGACCGCCCAGAGAGATACGCTTGCTGATCGCCTGAAAAAGCTGGAAAAATCCAAGCTGGCAGAGCAGGCTGATGTGGACCGTCTGGAGGGACACAGCCTTGCCGCATTTTTCTATCAAGTGAT
>OOCD01001064.1_pt1 | contig 17681 bp, 16 predicted proteins | sample 1671791 | NCBI WGS metagenome assembly OOCD01 (sample SAMN06348193, study PRJEB24527) | human gut metagenome | biome: human gut; feature: ankylosing spondylitis patient; material: feces | host: Homo sapiens | place: China | collected 2015-10
CTGGGATTTTGCGCTGGGCCGGGGCTCCGGCAAAATGGGTTTTAGGGTGTCCCTGCATCAGAATCTGTTTTACAGATGCAATGCTTGCTAACCATCGCTTACGCTCTGGTTACCCCCAGCTGATTGGTGCATGATTCTATTCAGCAAAGAACAAGAAGGATGGCCACAACGGTCATCCTTCTTGTTCTTTGCTGAATCTATTTTGCGTAAAAAAATGCAAGTGACAATAGGCGCATAGCAAAAGCGATAGGGTAAAATCCGTCCCCACACAACTTCGCTAAATCAAAGTTTAGCGAAGGACAGGGGAGGCTCCACACTTTTCCGCAATTTTGCGAGTTTTTATTATACCTCTTTCGGATAAATTTCTTTACACCTTCAGCATCCTGTATCCAATGCCGATATGCGTCTGGATATACTGCGGCGAATCCGGCTCGGATTCCAGCTTTTTGCGCAGCGTAGCCATAAAAACACGCAGCGAGGCCACGTCATTGTCCCAGGAACTGCCCCAGACTTCGTGAGTGATATAAGTATGGGTCAGCACTTTGCCGCAATTCTTAGCCATGACGCAGAGCAGTCTGTACTCGATGGGCGTCAGGTGCAGTTCCTGCCCTTTCAAGGTGGCACAGCCAGCCGCAAAATCAATTTGCAGATCACCGTTGGTAAAAACCGAACAACCGGCGGCGTTTTGCAGCATCGAGATGCGGCGGAACGTTACCCGCAGCCGCGCCAGCAGCTCCTCTACCGAGAACGGTTTCGTCAGGTAGTCGTCGGCACCGCTGTCCAAGGCTTCGATTTTATCGCTGTCCTCGCTGCGGGCACTGATAACGATGATGGGCATCGCAGACCAACTGCGAATCCGGCGAATTACTTCGATACCGTCCAGATCAGGCAGACCAAGATCCAACAGCATCACATCCGGTGCATGGATCGTTGCCTGTTGGAGTGCTTCGGACGCAGTAGCCGCCGCAATGTACTTGTAATCCTGCGTTTTCAGTGTCGTGGTAATCAGGTTGCGGATAGGCGCATCGTCCTCCACAACCAGAATCAAGGGTTTATTCATGCAAAGAAACCTCCCCAAGGGGCAGTGTAAAAGTAAAGATGCAGCCGTGCGGCTTATTGTCGGACAGTGTAATGGTGCCGCCGTGGGCTGCGATGATCGTGCGGCATAAGGCCAGTCCCAACCCAAGGCTGCGGCGGCTGTCCGAAATGCGTTTTTCCCCGGTGGAGAACATTTCAAAGACCTTTTCTTTTGCTTCGTCGGGAATACCGGGGCCGTCATCGCTTACCCGAATTACGGCGCTTTCCCCCTGCGCCGCAGCGGAAAGGACAATGCGCGACCCGGCAGGCGTGTATTTGATGGCATTATCCACCAGATTGATCAGGACCTGCACAACCAGCTTGGCATCCATGTGCGCCAGCAGCAGATCATCGTCCATCTGTACAGTAATCGTGTGCTGCCCGCTGTGCCGGTTGGTATGGCGCAGGGCTTCTTCAAACACTTCACTTACTAACTCTGTAGAGATGGACAGATTCATCCGCCCATCCTCAATGCGGGAGATGGAAAGAATGTTCTCCACCAGATTGATGAGCCACATAGAGTCGTCGTAGATGTCCAGAAACGTTTGCTTGCGGGCGGGGTCGTCCATCTTCTCATAGTTGCTGATGAGGTTGGAGGCATTGCCGGAAATGGATGTCAGCGGGGTACGCAGGTCGTGGGAAATCGTGCGCAGCAAATCGGCGCGCAGCTGTTCATTCTTGGCACGGACGGCAGCGCGCTCTTTCTCCTCGGCATTGCGGATATTCTGAATCGCCAATGTGACAGTAATGATGGAAACGATCAGCATAATGGCAAAGGTGACAGGGTAGCCGCGCTCGTATGCGTGCAGCGTCAGGCGGGGCTCTGTAAAGCAAAAATTGAAAAGAAGCACGCTGGAAAACGAGCTTAAAAAGCCGTAGAAATAGCTTTTGGTAAAAAGCGAGGTCAGCAATGTCCCCAGAATATACACCGATATGATATTTTTGGTAAAAGAGAAATACCAGAAAATATTGCCGATGCCGGTTGCAGCGGTCAGAATCAGCACCGTGATCAAAAGATCCTTTGCCTGTCGGACGGCCTGCTCTTTCATTGTATCGGGAGATGGCTTTTTAATATTCACAGCAAATCCTCCCTTCTGAAGGGTATCATACCATATTTCGGGCGGCATTACCAGCGCCGGAAGCCTTCACGCCGCTCAAATTGTGCGCGGCGAACGCTGCGCCAGAACGCATCACACCGGATACCGATAAAAACAAGAAAAAGTCCTGCAGCCAGAAACAGCAAAATCAGCAGTGCCGTTCTCAAATGAACCACTTCCCCTGCAAACGATCAGATATGAAAGCACCGGCTCAGGGCCTTGCCCTCGCCCAGCACCAGCAATGTGCCGTCACCGGGCAGAACCGTGTCCGAGTCAATGTTGACGTCGGCAATCCCGTTGCGCTTGATGCCCAGAATGTTGATGCTGTATTTCTTGCGGATATTGATGTCGCCAACGGTCTTTCCGATCCACGCGGACGGCACAGATACTTCCAGAATGGCGTGGTCTTGGTCCAGCTCGATATAATCCAGCACATGGTCGGACCCGTAGCGGATGGCCGCCCACTTGGCCAGCTGCTTTTCCGGGTAAAGCACCTCATCCGCACCGTTGCGCAGCAGAAATTTAGCCTGCACATCCCGTTCCGCACGGGAGACGACCATTTTTGCGCCCAGCTCCTTCAGCAGAGAAGTGGTTTCGAGCGAGCTCTGAAAGTTTCCGCTGATCGCCACAATACAGACATCAAAATTGCGGACGCCCAACGCCTCCAAGAATTCCGCGTTGGTGCTGTCGCCGATTTGGGCGTTGGTCACAATGCTCAGAACGGCGTTGACGCGGTCCTCGTTTTCGTCCACCGCCATGACCTCATGGCCGAGCTTGTTCAGCTCCTCTGCGATGTGGCGGCCAAATCGACCCAACCCGATCAGTAAAATAGATTTCATGGTATGTACCTTTCTTTATCCTACGGTGATGCGTTCCTGCGGCAGCCGTGCCGCGCTGCTTTTGCTGCCGGAGAGCGCTGCATAAATCATAGTCAGTCCGCCGACGCGCCCAATGAACATCAAGAAAATTAAAATCCCCTGTGAGACGATTCCAAGATGCGGTGTCAACCCCAGAGACAGCCCTACGGTAGCAATGGCCGAGGTCGTTTCAAACAGACATTCGGACAGCGGCAGCGTCTCCACCGTGCTGATGACAAACGCTCCCGTCAGCGAAAGGACGAGATACAGTGTAAAAATAGCTGCGGCATCATGGACTGCTTTTTCTTCCATCCGCCGCCCGAACATTTCGGGGCTTTTCTGCCTGCGGAATACAGCAAACGCATTGGCGACAAGCACTGCCGCCGTTGTTGTCTTGATGCCGCCCGCCGTAGAACCCGGTGAACCGCCGATGAACATCAGCAGAATGGTAAGGCCGCGCCCGCTGCTGGACAGTGACGTATAGTCTGCCGTATTGAATCCCGCTGTTCGGGGCGTTACGGACTGGAACAGCGAGAGCAGCAGCCGCTCCCGCAGGGTGCTGCCTTTGAATTCAAAGCAGAAAAAGTATAGCGTTGGCAGCAAAATTAAGAGCGCTGTCGACGTCAGAATAACTTTGCTCTGCAGCCGATAGCGATGAAAGCAAAGCCGATTGCACCGCACGTCATCCCATGTCAGAAAGCCGATGCCGCCCACAACGATCAGGGCGGAAATCGTCAGGTTGATAACCGTGTCTGCGCGATATGCGGTCAGCGAGACAAAAGGCATGTCGGGGGTACCCATTAAATCAAAGCCCGCATTGCAGAAAGCGGAGACGGAATGAAAAACGGCTTTCCATATCCCGGAAACGCCGAAATCCCGGCAGAAAACCGGGAGCATACAAAGCGCGCCGATTCCTTCTATCATCAAAGAGGTACGGATCACAAAGCCTGTCAGCCGCACAATGCCGCCGACTTTTGGAGCAGACATGGCCTCCTGCATCCGCCCGCGCTGGGACAGGGAAATGCGCCGACCTGATAAAAGCGAGAAAGACGCGCCGACTGTGATCACACCCAAGCCGCCGATTTGAATCAGCACCATCAACACGGCCTGACCAAACGCTGACCAGTGAGAAGCCGTATCCCGCACAACCAGCCCTGTGACACAGACGGCGGAGGTTGCTGTGAATAATGCCTCGTGGAAAGGGGTGACGGTGCGCTCCTGCGCAGAAATCGGCAGCATCAGAAGGGCCGCCCCGATAAGGATAACCGCTGCAAACATCAGAATTATGGACTGAAAGTAATTGAGCTTACAGGCTAAACGCCGATGAAATGGCAAGAGAAATCACACTCCAGCAGAATTTTCGTACAATACAGTATAGCGCCGCCCGTTTAAAGATGGTGTTAAGCTTTTCTGCCGGAATATTAAGATTGTGTTAAGATTGCATTGCACCCGGGCTGCACCCGATGCTTCGGAGATGATCGTGCATTGGCTGTTTCGTCTTTGCACGAAAAATTCGCCGTTTCCACAAGGAAACGGCGAACGATAGACGAATACTGTTTTTCTGTCTGCTTGACGGTGTGAACCTCCAAGCATTTTATGGCTTTACTTCGGTCTTTTTTGGGGGAATGTGCAGCAGCCTCTCAAAACCCACTTATTTTCCAAGCACAACGGACAGCTTGATTTCCTTTTCCGTTTCGCTCAGGTCGAAATCGCCGCCGTCGGCGACGGTCACGCGCAGCTCATAGAGTACGCCGTCCGTCAGCTCGGTCGCAGCCGCGCCGGTCTCATCGGTGATCGACCACAGCTCGGGGGCAACCTTTACCAGCTTGCCGTCTGGGCCATAGGCGTAGAGCGTCAAATCGGAGGCGCTGCCGGACAGGTTGTTCATGCGGAAGGCCACCGTGGTGTTGGGATGCACATTGCGGATGGTTGCGGTATTGCGCCAGCTTGCAACCGTACCTTCGCCGCCGTCCTGTGCAAACTGTTCCTGCGCAAGCACATTTCTTGCCGCCTGATCGAGATCGACTTCGCGGTACGGAAGCTCGGGCAGGTAGACAAAGCGGTCCTGCAGGCGGAGCAGCTCCAGATAGCCGGTGGGGCAGTAGAGTGCATTTCCGCTGTTGCCGGTGTACATGCCAATGGCCATATTATTGTAGCCGTACTTGTTGGAAACATCCATCGTAAAGACAGTCTCGCCGGTTGCAAAGTCGAGAATGATGTACTGCCACATACCCGTGGTCAAATCCTGCACATAGCCGTAGATATAGCCCGTTGCGGTGGAGAGCTTCATGATCGCGGTGTCGCTCAGATCGTTTCGGGTCCAGATGCTCTTCATCTCGTAGCCGCTGTCGGTTTTCACGGTGTCCACGCGCTCGACGCCGGGGGCGATCATGGCATTGCCCTTCATCAGCCAGTTCTGGTCATAAATGTTGGCGTAGCTCTGGATCGAAGAATCGTTATTGGGGTCGGCGAGGCCTGCGTTGCCCGCGCCGAACCAGTTGCAGACAATCGTGCTGACCGTGCCCGCGCCGTCATCATAGACGATTGCAGAGTTCTCGATTGCCACCTGATAGCCATCGGGCAGATCATCAAGCACCGGCGTTTTTGCCACGACCTCACCGGTTTTCATGTCGAGCGCAAGAAGATTCACGGGGTCTGCATTGTCGGTGAACATCACAAGGTTCGGCGTCAGCGTCGGCGAGCAGCCGCCGCCCCATGCAAGACCGCCGCCGGTGGTCTTGTCGCCTTCACCGCTGACCTTCGCGCCGACGCTCTCATACGGCGTACACCAGACAGCCTCGACACCGTTGTTGGCGCGCAGCAGATAGCAATTCTTATTGGTCAGAATGACCGCGCCGTCCTTGGAGGCGGCAATGCCGTTCTCCGCGCCCTCGCCGGGCGTCAGCTCGTAGACGAAAACCGCCTTCGACAGGTCGGTCTGCTCACCGTTGAGGATCGCTTCGATTGCCGAGTGGGCGATATAGCCGAGAACGCCCTGCTGCTGGCGCTCGGGATAGATACGGAAGCCGCCGGTGGCGAACCAGAGGTTCCCCTCGTAGTCAAATACCACGGAAAGAAGATTCTGCGTCAGCTCCTTGCCGAGCGCGGCCTCTGCCGCCGCCTTGATGTCGATGTCAAGCACCTTTTCAAACTCGGGAAGGACATTGCCCTCCTCGTCCGTTGCGCGGAGCATCAGTACATGGTTGTTGCTGGTCGGGCAGACGATACGGTTTTCAGCGTCCAGGAAGGTGTAGGAGCTTTGGATCAGGTAGCCGCCGCCGTCATGCTGCTTCGGGGAAAAATAACCGAGCGTCTTTGTCTCCTCCGCATTTAGATCGCGGATGGCGATGCCGCCGAGCAGCGGAACGACCGCATGACCGTAGTTGTCAAAGTAAATGGCGGGCGATGCATTCGGGTTTGTCGTTTCATAGGAAACATGGATCTCCGGATAGATGCCGAGCGGCAGAATTTCATCGGTTGAATCGGTGTTATAGCCGTCGTGATGGATGTTCGCATCACTCTTTGCCATGTAGGGGTTTTCCTCGACCTGCTTGGGCTGCAAGGCCTTCACGGGGAGTGCGTCGGATTCCGGCGCGGAAGGGGTCGTTTCCTCGGCAGGCGCGGCTGTGGCAGCCGGTGTTGCTGTGGCGGAAGGCGTCTGCGTGGCCTCCGCCGGTGCCTGTGCTCCGCTGCAGGCTGCCATCGACAGGGTCAATGCTCCTGCCAGCAGGAAGCTGCCTGCAGTATAAATCGGGTTTCTCTTTTTCATCGGTGATCCTCCTTGCTGTGTTGGTTGTGATCCGCTCGGGGCGAAGCAGACGGTTGTTTTTCCTCTACCCATACATAAAGCCCCTGCCGGAATGCTTCTTCCGTTATCGGCTCCAGCAGAAAGTAGTCTACGCGCAGCCGGAACGCATGCAGGGAAAAATCCAGCTCGCTGCACCATATAATGCGCGTTTCCGGGAAAAGCGCCCGCAGGTGCTCCACTGCATTCAGCCCATCCACGCCCGGAAGGGAAATTACAGCGTTGGTCGGCGCATTTTTGCGCGCGACCTCAAAGAATACCTCCTGCCCGCGGTAGCAGTCCACCCTGGGAAACAGACCGTGCTCTGCGCAGAACCGTGAAAGCTGTTCTCTGTAAAAGGTCTCCTGCGTTTCGCTCTTTGTCAGCACGGCAATGTGGTACATAGCGCTCCGCCCCCTTTCTGCCGTCGTTGACTGTTTCTGCTTTCAGTATACGGAACGGTGCAGGCTTTTCAAGCCTTTTGGCACGAAAGCCCCAATTCCGGCACGAAATCGGGTTTTTCCGCCGTGCCGGAGTCGGAAAGTTGTGCTATAATCTAAATAGAAACTATCCGGAAGGAGCCAGTGCGGCATGAGAATAGCAATTGTGGATGATCTTGAGACCGAGCGCGCGCAGCTGAAAACGCGCCTTGCGCGGCAGCTGCGCCTGTGCGGCGCCGAGGCGGAGCTATTGGAATTTGAAAGCGGCGAGAGCTTTCTCGCCGCAGAAAAAGAGCAGCGCTTTACCGCCGCGTTTCTGGATATTTACATGCACGGGATGAGCGGCATGGACGCTGCAAAGGAGCTGCGCAAAACGGACGCAGACTGCCTTCTGGTTTTTACCACGACCTCAACCGACCACGCGCTGGAGGGCTTTCAGGTCCGTGCGCTCCACTATCTCGTAAAGCCCTTTTCCGAGGAGGAGCTTTCCGCCCTGCTGGCCGAGATGCTTGCAAGACTCCCCCGCCCCGAGCCGGTCCTGACGGTGAAGGTCAGCGGCAGCGATGTCCGTCTTTGCTACCGGGACATTATCTCGGCAGAGCATTTTGCACATCTGATCAACATCCGCACGACTGCCCTGAAAACGCTGATCACCCGCCAGAGCTTTAAGGTGTTCACCGAGCCTCTGAAAAAAGATCCCCGCTTTTTCGTCTGCGGCAGAGGCATGATCGTCAATTTAGAGCACGCCGCAGATTTTCGGGACGGTGCCTTCTGCATGACAGACGGCAGCAGCGTCTATGTCAGTCAGGAGCTTTTAAAGCCTGCCCGGCAGGCGTTTATGGAATTTCTGCTGCAAAGGGAGCGTATGAAATGAAGGATATTCTGCGTCCGATTTTGGAGCTTCTCGTCGTACTCCCAGGCCTTTTGCTTGGATATTTCCCTGTAAAAACCTATCTGAAGCAGTCCCCCGGAAGGCTGGCCGCCTGGCTTTTTCCCTTGATGGCGTGCCTGTGCATCGGCAGCGGGCTTGCCTGCTATCGGCTTGGGGCTTCTACGTTCCTTGCCCTTGCGGGGGTCGCACTGGCTGCGATCTGCCTGTATACCAGAACGCTTACCATCTCCCTCTGGAAATCCGGCACGATTGCGCTGTCCGTCTGCGCGGTGTTTGCGTGCGTGAACAGCCTCTCCCGTGCCGTCAGCGCCGCGATCATCCGGAATCTGCAGCTGCCGCCGGACGGACCGTGGCTCTGCCTGGGTGCCTGCGTGTTCTATAATGCCGTTTGCTGGGTCATCGTGCTGGCCGCGTATTATCCTGCGACACATACGGTGCGTGCGATGGTCGAGGACGACAATTTTGCGCAGACCTGGTATGTGTTCTGGGTCCTGCCGCTGGCGTTCATCCTTTTGAACCTTTTCATGATCCCGCGCTATCAGTCAACGCTCCAGACCGGCCGCGTACTGCAGGGCTATATTGTGCTGAGCAGTGCGCTTCTGGTCTTTATGTTCTGCTTCAATGCAGTTTTCCTGCTGATGGCAACCAGTCTCAACCGCAATGCGAAGCTGCAGCAGGAAAACCAGTTTCTTTCGATGCAGCAGCAGCGCTATGAAAACCTCAGGACCGCCATCGAGGAAGCGCGGCAGGCACGGCACGATATGCGCCACCAATTAAATCAAATTTCTGCGCTGGCCGAGGCAGGTGACCTGGAGAACCTGAAAAGCTACCTTGCAAAGACCGTCTCCCGCATCCCGAATCTTGATATGTGCTTCTGTGAAAACCGTGCGGCTGACAGTGTTGTCGGCTATTACTGCGCCATGTCAAAGCGCGATGAGATCCCCTTCCGCGCCAGACTCGACCTGCCGGAAACACTGCCGGTTGACGAGATCGATATGTGTCTCGTGCTTTCCAACCTGCTGGAAAATGCGCTGGAGGCAAGCCTTCGCACCGCGCCGGGCAGGCGGCAGATCGAAATAACCGCTTGTGTTCACGCCGACCGGATTCTGCTGATCGAGGTTGAAAATGCGTTTGACGGTGAGGTCAACGAAAAGAACGGCGTTTTCCGCTCCTCCAAGCGGAGGGAAAACGGGATCGGTATCCAGTCCGTCACCCGTATTGCGGAGAAAACCGGCGGCACCAGTACCTTTACCCATCAGAACGGCACCTTCTCCGCCAAGGTCATGCTCTGCGGATAAGAGAATATTCAGAGCATATCCTGACAGCGCCCGGTGCGACAAACCGCAGTGGGCCGGGCGGCTGTCCCCTGCTTTTACGAAAGGAAAGGAGCAACACAATGGAGCAGCTCTTGCGCCAACGCGCAGAATCGATTTGGACAGCGGCCATCCGGTCCGTTTTGCCGGATGAGGCGGTGCGCCGCGCTTTGGAGCATTTTCACCCGCAGGGGCGTGTGTTTCTCGTGGCGGCGGGCAAGGCCGCGTGGCAGATGGCCCACGCAGCGCTGGCCGTGCTGGGCCGTGTAGACGGCGGGATCGTCATCACAAAATACGGCCATGTCAGGGGGCCGCTGTCCGGCGTGACCTGCTGCGAGGCAGGGCATCCGGTGCCGGACGACAACAGCTTTGCGGCCACCCAGCGGGCGCTGGCGCTTGTCAGCGGTCTGCGGGCGGACGACACCGTGCTGTTTCTGCTCTCCGGCGGCGGCAGCGCGCTGTTTGAAAAACCGCTGCTGCCCGCTGAGGAGCTGCAGGCCATCACACAGGCGCTTTTGGCCTGCGGTGCGGATATTGTTGAGATCAACACGATCCGCAAGCGGCTGTCTGCCGTCAAGGGCGGGCGGTTCGCGCTGGCCTGTGCGCCCGCCGCGGTGTACAGCGTGGTGCTCAGCGATATTCTCGGCGACCCGCTCGATATGATCGCCAGCGGCCCGGCCTGTCCGGACAGCTCGACCTGCGCGCAGGCTGCTGCCATTGCGGAAAAATACCGGCTGGCGCTCTCCCCTGCTGCTGCGGCCCTGCTGCGGCAGGAAACGCCCAAAACGCTGCCCAACGTGACCACAAAAATCACCGGCAGCGTGCGGGAGCTGTGCCGTGCCGCTGCGGACGCCTGCCGCACCGAAGGGTACGAGCCGGTTTTGCTGACAGACTGCCTTTGCTGTGAGGCCCGGGAGGCCGGCAGCCTTCTGGGAAGCATTGCCCGCACCCACGCAGGGCAGGGCCGCAGGCGGGCCTTTATCGCGGGCGGCGAGACCGTTGTGCATCTGACCGGCCATGGGCTTGGCGGGCGCAATCAGGAGCTTGCCTTAGCCGCAGCCCCGGCGCTGGCCGGGCTGCGCGGATGCTGTGTTTTCTCGGTGGGCAGCGACGGCACTGACGGTCCCACCGATGCCGCGGGCGGCTACACGGACGGCGAAGCCTTAGCCGCGCTCACTGCGGCGGGCCTGGACGTGTCCCGTGCGCTGGCCGACAACGACGCCTACCACGCCTTACAGGCCGTTGGCGGTCTGATCATGACCGGCCCCACCGGCACAAACGTCAACGACGTGGCAGTTGTGCTGACGGAATGACAAAAAGCAGACCGCTTAAAAACGCCATCCATAATTTTCTTTTGGACGGGAAAGCCCCACCGCTCTCATGGCGAGGGAGCGGCGGGGCCTTTTCTATATCCGTATGTATCAGTATTCAACGCCCTCGCGCGCGGCGATGCCCCGGGTGTAGGGGTGCTTGACGGCGCGCAGCTCGGTGGAGTAGTCGGCGGCGTCCTGCATCCAGGCGGCGGGCTCACGCCCGGTCAGGACGACCTCTGCCCCCTGTTCGGCGCGGGCGGCGGCCTCCCGCAGCAGAGCTTCCTCCACAAGGTCATTTTTGCAGGCGGCACAGGCTTCGTCCAGCACCAGCAGGTCAAAGCTGCCCTGTAAAATCGTCTGTAACGTCCGGGTGTTCGTCCGGCGTGCCTCGGCGCGCTCTGCGTCGGTCATAAGCCAGGTGAATTTCGCGTTGGGGCAGGCGTAGACGACTGCCCCGCAGCGGCGCAGCATTTCAATTTCGCCGCTGGAGCCGTCTTTTAAAAATTGCAGGATGACCACCCTGCGGCCATGGCCCAGCGCCCGCAGCGCCAGCCCCATGGCGGCGGTAGTCTTGCCCTTGCCGTCGCCCCAGTACAGATGCAGCATGGCTGTTCTCCCCTTGCAGTAAATTTCCGTCTTATTATAGCACACCCTCCGCGCCGCTTGCAAATACCGGCAAAAGAAAGAAACGGGATGCCCGCAAAAGTGACATCCCGTTTCTTTCTTTTATTGCTCAGTAGGGGCCGGGCATGCCCGGCCCGGCTGTGTAAGGAATACAAGCGCCTTTCGGTAAGCTGCGGGCCGCACGTGTGCGGCCCCTACCGCTCTGCTTCCCGTTTATTCCTCGTCCTCGGTCTTGATCGTAATGTTCCGGTCCGTCTTGGCCTCGATGCTGTTGGCGCGGACAATGTCGCGCATGTCGATGCCGGTGGCCTCCTTCATGGCCTCCATCGTCTGGGCCATCAGCACCGGCACATTGCCGGAGACACCCGACACGCCGGACGCATCGCCGCCGATGATGGACACCTTGTCGATGCTGGACAGGGGCTGCGCGACACTTCTGGCAATTTCAGGCAGGACCTTGATCATCATTTCGGCCACAGCGGCGTCGTTGTACTGCTTGTAGGCTTCGGCCTTCTGCTTCATCGCCTCGGCCTCTGCCAGGCCCTTCTGGCGGATGGCCTCCGCCTCGGCCTTGCCGACCAGCGCGATGCCCTCGGCCTCCTGCTGCTTGGCAAACTTCGCGGCCTCGGCGGCACGCTCGGCCTCATACTTCTGGGCCTCGGCCTCCTTCTGGCGGCGGTACAGCTCGGCGTCTGCCTGCTTGCGGACCTCGGCATCCAGCTTGCGCTGCTGGACCTCGGCCTCCTGGGCGGCCAGGTCGACCATCTTCTTCTGGCGGGCGATCTCGGCGTCGGCCTCGGACTCCTTGACCTCCTTGGCGCGCAGGTTCGTCTGGATCATACCGGCGGCGTTCGCGTCGGCGGCGGCCTTGTCAGCCTCGGCCTTCAGCTTGGACTTTGCCAGCTCCAGCTCGTTGTTGCGCTGGGCAATGGCGGTCTGGGCCTCGATCTCCTTCTCGTTCGCGGCCATGGCGGCGGCAGCCTTCGCGCAGGAGACGTCGCGCTCGGCCTCGGCCTTGGCGATGGAGGCACGCTTTTTCACAAGCTCCTCCTGCTCGACGCCGATGGCTTCAATAACGCCGTGGTTGTGGCCCATGGCGTCCACGGCGTCCTTGACGTCCTGCACGTTGAAGGTCACGACCTCCAAGCCCATCTTGGCCAGGTCGGGGCGTGCGTTCTCCACGACGCTGACGGCCATCTGCTTGCGGTTTGTCAGGATCTGGTCCACGGTCATCTCGGACACGATCTCACGCAGGTTGCCCTGCAGCACATCGTTGATCTTTTCATTGATGTGCGCCTCGTCCATGCCGAGGAAGTTCGAGATCGCGGCCTGCTGGCGGGAATTGATGTACTTGCGGATGTCGTCATATCCGGCGTTGCGGACCTCCTCGTCCGAGACGGTGGAGTTCTCGCTGTAGACCTGGACGGTGACGACGCTGTCGAGCCAGAGGGAGACGCCCTCCTTGGTTTTAACGCCCGTTTCCGGCGTTTTCACGTCGATTTTCAACAGGCGCATGTTCAGGCGGTCTGCGCGCTGCACAATGGGCAGCACAAAGACGCCGCGCCCGCAGACGACCTTCGGGCGGGAGAGGCCGAAGCCTGTCACGACGATGGCCTGGGTCGGCGGGGCCTTCTTGTAGCAGAGAAAGCAGAAGGCAATGACGGCCGCGGCAACAGCGGCAGCAATAATGAATCCCATACTCTTGTTCCTCCTTCAGAACACATTGGGCCGCAAAAAAAGCGGCAGCGATAAGGGTCGTCATCAGCGGGTTTTCTTGCTGATGATGCTACCATTATAGCTGCCGCCCGTGCTCCAAAACAGGACAGGTTTCGCAAAATACAGGGTGCTATTTTGCTGTTTACAGCGCGTCTTTCGCGCTTTTACGCAGGCGTCGTTATCTCCGCCTCGTTAGTTTACACTTTTACATTTGCTTGGTAGGTTTTGCTTTTTCGGCCAGCAGGCACAGCACTACGGTCAGCACCATGTCGGGCAGCGTGTAGCCCACCGGCGTGTCAACGCCCATCAGCAGGCGGTAGGCGATAAAGCCCACGAGCCAGATAACAAGGTTGCGCGCGTCGGCAGCCACGGCAAAGCGGTCCCGGTGCAAAATAAAGTGGTCTGCGATCTGCACGGCGATCATCGGCGCGAACACCGAGCCGATCAGGTACAGAAAGCCCGTGATGTCGTCCATCGGGAAAAGGATGGCCGCCGCCGTGCCGATGACCGTCACGGCAATGGCGGTCTTTTTGCCGTTGAGCTTTGCGGACAGGCTCTCGGCAGAGATGCCCGCGCTCCACGCATCGAGGAAGGTCGTCGTGACCGTGGAGAAAACCAGAATGATCAGCGCGGCAATGCCGAGCCCGGCCTTGACCATGATGACGGCAATGTCATACTCGCCGGTAAAGATGGCCGCGCCCATGCCGATGACGTACATCCAGCAGGATACCGCGCCGTAGACCAGCACGCTGACCCAGGTCGCCTGGGTCGGCTTCTCGGCGTCGCGGGTGTAGTCGCTGATGAGCGGCAGCCAGGACAGCGGCATCGCCACGGCCAGCTCCACCGCCGCACCGAAGGTCAGGCTCTCGCCGTCAATGCCGACCATGGCGTTGCCGGAGAAGAAGATGACCTTGCACAACACCAGCGTCAGAATAAACAAAGCAGCCATCGTAATTTTGTTGATCCAGCCCAAATCGGTCACGCCGACGGCGATCCACACGATAATCAGCGCACCGATGACAAGGCACCAGACCCAGCGGCCAATCGCAAAAATGCCGCCGACGGCCAATGCACCGTCATAGATCATGATGGCCGTCCAGCCGACGAGCTGCAAAACGTTCAGGAACGCAAACAGCAGGCCGCCCTTCTGGCCGAAGCTCATTTTTACGGTCTCCATAGCGCTGCGGCCCGTGCGCCCGCCGATGAGGCCCGCCAGCAGCATCATGGCGCAGCCGATGATATGCCCGAGCAGAATGGCCGCAAAGCCCTTTGCCATACCCAGCGGCGCAAAGGCGGTGCCGGTCAGGATCTCGGCCAGCGAGACGCCCGCGCCGAACCAGATCAGGCCGTTCTGAAAGGTAGAGGTCTTTTTCATTCGACAAAATCCCCCTTCAGTGCGAACATGTGGTTCATCGGGCCGGAGCCGTGGCCGAGGTCAAGCATAGCGGCCAGCGCGCCGGAGATGTACGCTTTTGCGCGCTCCACCGACGTGTCAAGGTCATAGCCCTTCGCGAGATTCGACGCAATGGCGCTGGACAGCGTGCAGCCGGTGCCGTGGGTGTTGGGGTTGTCAATGCGGCGTCCCTTGAACCACTTACCCGCGCCGCCGCGCCAAAGCAGGTCGTCGGCGTCGTTGATCTGGTGCCCGCCCTTGCAGAGCACCGCACAGCCGTACTTTTCGCTGATGGTCTGTGCGGCCCGCTCCATATCGGCGGCGTTTTGAATGGTCATGCCGGAGAGGATCTCCGCCTCGGGGATGTTCGGCGTCAGGACCTCGGCCAGCGGCAGGAGCTTTTCGCACAGCGCGGTCACGGCGTCGTCGCGCAACAGCTTTGCGCCGGATGTTGCGACCATGACGGGGTCCACGACGATGTGCTTTGCGCCGTATTCCTTCAATTTTGCCGCAATCGTTTCGATCAGCTCTGCCGAGGATACCATGCCGATCTTGACGGCATCGGGGAAGATGTCGGTAAACACTGCGTCGAGCTGCTCCGCCAGAAAATGCGGGGTCGAGTCAAAAATGTCGGTCACGCCGGTGGTGTTCTGGGCGGTCAGGGCCGTGACTGCGCACAGGGCAAAAACGCCGTTGGCGGTCATGGTCTTGATGTCTGCCTGGATACCGGCGCCTCCGCTGGAATCACTTCCGGCAATGGTCAATGCTGTTCTCATGGTGATAACTTCCTTTCCTTTTTGTATACAGCAAGGTTTTATAAAGCGGCACAAGGTGGTGCCCCCGGTGTACCGCTGTGGGATGCTTTTTTCTACAGCAACACGGCTTCGTGCAAATCTCTCACATACAGATCCGCTGCCATTTGCAGCCCGGCCTGGTCGGTCTCGCCGTCGGCATCGTAGACGCCGATTGTGTAAAAACCCGCGGCCTTCGCGGTTTTCAGGGCATAGAGACTGTCCTCAAAGACGAGCGTTTCCGCCGGCGCGGCGTGCAGGGCCTCGGCGGCCAGCAGGTAAATTGTCGGCTCATGCTTGCTGACGCCGACCTCTGCCGTAGTGAAAAGCCGGGTGAAATACCCGAGCAGCCCCAGCCGTTCCAGCGCCCGCGTGACGTGCTCCCGCGGACTGGACGTGGCCGCCGCCAGCTTCACGCCGCGGGCGGTCAGGGCGGCCAGCAGCTCCGCCGCACCGTCCTTGGCGGGGACCTCATAAAAATAGAAGTCCCGCAGCATGTCCGCAATGCCCGTGCCGACCTCGGCGGCAGACTGCGGCAGTGCATAGTGCGTGTGCAGATACTCCGCCCCCTGCTCCATGCTCATCGAGAACAAAATCTCGTTGAGTCCCTCCTCCGGCGTGACGCCCAGGCTGCGCAGATACCGCGCGCCAAGGTCGTTCCAGATGCCCATGGAGTCGAGCAGCACGCCGTCCAGATCAAAAACAGCAGCCTTAGTCATGCAGCATTTTCTCCGTGGCGGCCTTCAGGTCGGCGGATGCCTGTTGGATGTTCTTTGCCGCGTAAATCGCGCTGATGACCGCGACGCCGCAGATGCCGCTGCCCGCGAGCTTCGCGACATTTTCCTGCGTGATGCCGCCGATGGCGACAACGGGGATGGACACGGCCCCGCAGATGGCCTTGAGCGTCTCATAGCTCACATCGTCGGCGTCGTCCTTCGAGCCGGTCGGGAACACCGCGCCGACGCCGAGGTAATCCGCGCCGTGCTTTTCGGCCAGGACGGCCTGCTCCACGGTCTGGGCGGAGACGCCCAGAATCTTGTCCGGGCCCAAAATCGCGCGGACGTCCTGCGCCTCCATATCGCTCTGGCCAACATGCACGCCGTCTGCGTTCATCTCGCGGGCGATCTCGACGTTGTCATTCACAAGGAACGGCACACCGCGCTCGCGGCAGAGCGTTTGCAGCTCCTTCGCTTCCTCGAGGAACTTCCCCTCCTCCAGCGTCTTTTCGCGCAGCTGGACCATCGTCACACCGCCGTCAAGGCTTTCGCGCACAACGTCGATAAGCCTGCGCCCGTCCAGCCAGTGGCGGTCCGTGACGGCATAGAGCAGCAGATCATTTTTATCGCAGTTCATACTTGGCGCCCCCATTCAGCGTTGCACCGTCCATATTGTAGATGGCATCAATGATGCGGTTGCGGTAGGTGGAGTTGCCGTCGCCCTCGGCCATGCGGCTCCAGCCGATCTCGCCCGCCAGACCCATGGCACAGACCGCCGCGACGGCAGCCTCGAGCTTATTGTCGGGGTTTGCAACGACGAAGGCTGTCATCATGCCGGAGAGCTGGCAGCCCGTGCCGGTGATCTTGCCCATCTCGGGGCGTCCGTTGCGGATGACATAGCAGGCCGTGCCGTCGCTGACAAGGTCGATGGCACCGGTGACGGCGACGATAGCGCCGCTTTTGGCCGCAAAGTCCTTGACAAATTTGACGGCACTGTCCAGATTTGCGTCGGTCACGGCGTCCGCAACGTCAGCGTCAACGCCCTTCGTCGTGCCGCTGCCCAGCGCCAGCGTCTTGATCTCGGAGATATTGCCGCGGATGACGGTGAATTTGATCTTCTCCATTAGCTCGACGGCGGTGTTCGTGCGCAGGGCCGACGCGCCCGCGCCGACGGGGTCGAGCAGCACGACATGGCCGAGGGCATTTGCCTTTGCGCCCGCGCGGAACATGCCCTCGATGCTGCGCTGGTTCAGCGTGCCGATGTTGATGTTCAGGCCGCCGCAGATCGACGTGATGTCCTCGACGTCCTCCGGCTCATCGGACATGATCGGGCTGCCGCCGCAGGCCAGCAGAATGTTGGCCACGTCGTTGACCGTGACATAGTTCGTGATATTGTGCACCAGCGGCACAGTGTTGCGCACATTTTCAAGACAGGTACCCAGCATACAAAACGCTCCTTATAAGTAAAAATGCGGATACGCCTGCAGAGACATATCCGCACAAAAACTCACAAGAAGCGCAGTGCTACGGTATCTCCCTACGTTGGCATTATCCAAATCAGGTTCAGGCAATACCGCATAATTCTAAGTGCCGATACGGCGAGCGAGGCGCGCCAGCTGCTAAGCCAAAAGCGCAGATAATACTTTGTGTATTATCGAGCATTTTGGC
>OOCD01001071.1_pt1 | contig 17621 bp, 16 predicted proteins | sample 1671791 | NCBI WGS metagenome assembly OOCD01 (sample SAMN06348193, study PRJEB24527) | human gut metagenome | biome: human gut; feature: ankylosing spondylitis patient; material: feces | host: Homo sapiens | place: China | collected 2015-10
TCGCTATCTTTGCGCCTCAATTTAAAAGAATAATATGATTTCTGTTGACGGACTAGCCGTAGAGTTTGGCGGCACTGCTTTATTTAGTGATATTTCTTTCGTAATTAATGAAAAAGACCGCATCGCTCTGATGGGCAAAAACGGGGCTGGAAAAAGTACGCTGCTGAAGATTTTGGCAGGCGCACGGCAACCGACACGTGGAAAAGTTTCCGCACCCAAAGATTGCGTAGTAGCATACCTGCCTCAACATCTGATGACGGAAAACGGAAGAACAGTGTTTGACGAAACGGCACAGGCTTTTTCACATCTTCATGAGATGGAAGCGCAGATCGAAAAGTTGAACAAGGAGCTTGAAACACGGACGGACTACGAGAGCGACAGTTACATGGCGCTGATCGAGGAAGTGTCCAGCTTGAGCGAGAAGTTTTATTCAATCGATGCTACTAATTATGAAGAGGATGTGGAAAAGGCATTGCTTGGATTAGGATTCACCCGAGGAGATTTCCAACGCCAGACGAGTGATTTCAGCGGTGGATGGCGAATGCGTATCGAACTCGCCAAATTGCTGTTGCAGAAACCGGATGTGCTCTTGCTCGATGAGCCGACGAATCATCTGGATATCGAATCTATTCAATGGCTGGAGGATTTTCTTATTAATAATGGGAAAGCGGTCATTGTAATTAGTCACGACCGTAAATTCGTGGATAATATTACAACACGCACCATCGAAGTAACGATGGGACGTATCTATGATTACAAGGTAAATTACTCGCAATATTTGCAGCTGCGCAAGGACCGCCGCGAACAGCAACAGAAGGCTTATGACGAGCAGCAGAAGTTTATTGCTGAAACGAAGGAGTTTATCGAACGGTTCAAGGGGACTTATTCAAAGACGTTGCAGGTGCAGAGCCGTGTCAAAATGCTGGAGAAGCTGGAATTACTCGAAGTGGACGAGGAGGATACTTCTGCATTGCGACTGAAATTCCCGCCTTCACCCCGTTCGGGCAGTTACCCGGTCATCATGGAGGGTGTTGGAAAGACATACGGAGACAAAGTGGTATTCCGCAATGCTAATCTGACGATTGAGCGTGGTGATAAGGTAGCTTTCGTTGGTAAGAACGGTGAGGGTAAGTCTACGCTCGTGAAGTGTATCATGAAGGAGATTGAGCATGACGGTACATTGACTCTCGGACATAATGTGCAAATTGGATATTTCGCTCAAAATCAGGCTTCGCTGATGGATGAAAACCTGACGGTTTTCCAAACGATTGACGATGTAGCCAAAGGGGATATCCGGAACAAGATTCGTGATTTGCTGGGGGCGTTTATGTTTGGCGGTCCCGAGGAATCGATGAAAAAGGTCAAAGTGCTTTCGGGTGGAGAGCGTACCCGTCTGGCTATGATTAAATTATTGCTGGAACCTGTCAACCTCCTGATTTTAGATGAGCCGACGAATCATCTGGACATGAAAACGAAAGATATTCTGAAACAGGCATTGCTGGATTTTGATGGTACGCTGATCGTCGTTTCACACGACCGTGACTTCCTTGACGGGCTGGTTACCAAGGTGTATGAGTTCGGTAATCAAAAGGTGACGGAACATCTTTGCGGTATCTATGAGTTCCTCGAAAAGAAGAAAATGGATTCGTTGCAAGAACTGGAAAAGAAATAATAAATAATAAAAAGAGGGTATCGGCTACAGGCGAAATAAAAGTATTTGTATATTTGCACTTTGAAGCTCTGAAAAGCGGATAACCTCTAAAAGAAAGGATGAAAGGGAAGAAACGAATTATAGTAACTCTGCTGTTTTTTATCAACATTATTATGTTGGTGGCAGCGGTTATTCCCCATCATCATCACCCCAACGGAATGATTTGCATGAAGCAGGACTTGCCTGTAGAACAGCAATGTCCCACGCATCATCATCACCCGGGAAACGACTCATGTTGCAGCAGTGAATGTATGACTCGTTTCTACTCTCCCACTCCATCCATACATACGGATAGCGGACCGGATTACGTATTCATCGCTACCTTATTCACGGATGTAATCATCGAGCATTTATTACGACCGCAAGAGAAACGGATTAAAAACTATTACGTTTACCGAGACTCTCTGCATGGTACGGATACTCATCGTACCACTTCTCTTCGTGCCCCTCCCTACTCTGTTTTTGCGTAAAAGCGTAAATGCAAATTAGTTGCATCTGCGCTACCTTATCTTTGTAGCGTAAAAAGAAAACAGTAAAATTTAGTAGGAAAATATCATTATGAAAAAACTTATTTTCGTGGGAATCCTGGGCTTATTCGTGCTGGGATCCTGTAATAATAGTACCGTCACACACACACACGATGAACACGATCATGCCGCGGAAGGACATAATCACGAGGCAGAAGGACCCGATCATTCCCATGAAGGCGAATATAGCGGAGAACACAATCATGAAGCAGCCGATGAATACAACGAAGCTGCCGAAGCCCACAGTGATGAAATCATTCTTCCGAAAGCGAAAGCTGAAGCAGCCGGTGTAAAGGTGAGCGTTATTGAACCTGCACCTTTCCAGCAAGTGATTAAAACCAGCGGACAGGTGCTGGCTGCTCAAGGGGATGAATCGGTTGCCGTAGCTACAGTAGCCGGCGTGGTATCTTTCCGTGGAAAAGTAACGGAAGGTATGAGCGTCGGTAGCGGCACTCCGCTAGTCACTATTTCTTCAAAGAATATCGCCGATGGTGATCCGGTGCAACGTGCCCGCATTGCCTACGAGGTATCCAAGAAGGAATACGAACGTATGAAGGAGCTTGTTAAAAACAAAATCGTATCCGACAAGGATTTTGCACAAGCGGAGCAAAGTTACGAAAACGCCCGTCTTAGTTACGAAGCTCTTTCCAAGAATCATTCGGCTATCGGCCAAAGCATTACGGCTCCTATTGCCGGATATGTGAAAAGTATTCTCGTGAAAGAAGGTGACTATGTGACAATCGGACAACCGCTGGTAAGCGTGACGCAGAACCGTCGTCTTTTCCTCCGTGCCGAAGTGTCGGAAAAGTATTACCCGTATCTCCGCACCATCAGTTCCGCCAATTTCCAGACTCCTTATAATAATCAGGTGTACGAGTTGAAAGCATTGAACGGTAAACTTCTCTCTTTCGGAAAAGCTGCCGGAGACAATTCTTTTTATGTGCCTGTCACTTTTGAGTTCGACAACAAAGGGGAAGTGATTCCCGGCTCATTTGTGGAGGTATTCCTGCTTTCTTCAGTAATGGAAAACGTGATTTCTCTTCCGCGCACCGCGCTGACAGAGGAACAAGGCATATTCTTCATATATCTGCAACTGGACGAAGAGGGTTATAAAAAACAGGAAGTAACGATAGGAGCCGACAACGGCAAAAGCGTTCAAATCCTAACTGGTGTAAAGGCTGGCGACCGTGTAGTGACCGAGGGTGCTTATCAGGTTCGACTGGCAAGCGCAAGCAATGCAATCCCGGCACACAGCCACGAACACTAAAGAGACTAGGCGTCGCAGCCGTTTTTTTGTGCGGCGCATCCATCAAGTTTTTTATAACTCTCAATTAATGAAATATCATGCTTAATAAAATTATACATTACTCCCTACACAACCGGCTGGTGGTAGTTTGTGCGGCCATCCTCCTGCTTATTGCGGGAACGTATACCGCCATGCATACGGAAGTAGACGTATTCCCCGACCTAAATGCACCTACGGTAGTAATCATGACCGAGGCGAACGGTATGGCTGCGGAAGAAGTTGAACAGCTCGTTACTTTTCCTGTTGAAACTGCCGTAAACGGAGCTACGGGTGTGCGCCGTGTCCGCTCTTCCTCTACTAACGGATTTTCCGTTGTTTGGGTAGAATTTGATTGGGGAACGGATATTTATCTCGCTCGTCAGATTGTTAGTGAGAAATTAGCGGTGGTCAGCGAATCGCTGCCGGTCAATGTCGGCAAACCGACTCTTGGACCACAGTCTTCTATCTTAGGCGAAATGCTCATCGTCGGTCTGACTGCCGACTCCACTTCCATGCTCGATCTTCGCACGATTGCGGACTGGACCATCCGTCCACGCCTGCTGTCTACCGGAGGAGTGGCACAAGTGGCTGTGCTCGGAGGAGATATCAAAGAATATCAGATTCAGCTAGATCCCGAACGGATGCGTCATTACGGCATCTCGATGGGAGAAGTGATGGCTGTAACACAGGATATGAACCTAAATGCCAATGGAGGTGTGCTCTATGAATTCGGAAATGAATATATTGTACGTGGTGTACTCTCCACTTCGAAAACAGAGCAACTTGGCAAAGCGGTAGTAAAGACAGTGAATAACTTCCCTGTCACGCTGGAAGATATTGCAAACGTAACCATCGGCCCGAAGGCTCCGAAACTGGGTACTGCTTCAGAACGCGGCAAATCTGCCGTCCTGATGACTGTTACCAAGCAACCGGCTACCAGCACACTGGAACTGACGGACAAACTGGAAGCATCTCTGAAAGACCTCCAGAAAAATCTGCCGCCGGACGTAAAAGTTTCAACGGACATATTCCGTCAAAGCCGCTTTATCGAAAGCTCCATCGGCAATGTGAAAAAATCACTCTTTGAAGGAGGTATTTTCGTTGTCATCGTGCTTTTCCTGTTCCTGGCAAATGTACGTACTACGCTGATCTCATTGGTGACACTGCCTCTTTCCCTGCTCGTTTCGATCCTGACTTTACACTACATGGAGCTGACAATCAACACCATGAGTCTTGGAGGTATGGCGATAGCTATCGGTTCATTGGTAGACGACGCCATTGTCGATGTGGAAAACGTATATAAACGACTGCGGGAGAACCGCCTGAAAGCGGAAGCAGAAAGACTAAGTACGCTCGAAGTGGTATTCAATGCGTCGAAAGAGGTGCGCATGCCTATCCTTAATTCAACGTTGATTATCGTAGTCAGTTTTGTTCCGTTATTTTTCTTGAGCGGCATGGAAGGCAGAATGTTGGTTCCACTAGGTGTTGCTTTTATCGTGGCCCTGTTTGCGTCTACGATAGTTGCCCTGACACTAACTCCGGTACTCTGCTCTTATCTATTAGGAAGCAATAAGACGAACAAGGAACTGAAAGAAGCTCCTGTTGCCCGCTGGATGAAAGGGATTTATGAAAAAGCACTGACTTGGGTACTGGCACATAAACGTGTGACTCTCGGAAGTACAATCGGACTTTTTGTAGTTGCCCTCGGAGTGTTTTTCACACTTGGACGCAGCTTCCTTCCTTCGTTCAATGAAGGATCGTTTACTATCAATATCAGTTCTCTGCCAGGTATTTCGCTGGAAGAAAGCAACAAAATGGGACATCGTGCCGAAGAGTTATTGATGACAATTCCCGAAATACAAACGGTAGCCCGGAAAACGGGACGTGCCGAATTGGATGAACATGCGTTAGGAGTCAATGTTTCTGAAATAGAAGCTCCGTTCGAATTGAAAGACCGCTCGCGCAGTGAACTGGTAGCTGATGTACGTGAAAAATTAGGTACGATCACCGGAGCAAACATAGAAATCGGACAACCGATCAGCCACCGTATCGACGCAATGCTATCGGGTACGAAAGCGAATATTGCTATCAAATTATTCGGTGATGACCTGAATAAAATGTTTTCACTCGGTAATCAAATCAAAGGAGCGATCAGTGACATTCCCGGTGTTGCCGACCTGAACGTGGAACAACAGATTGAACGTCCGCAGCTGAAAATACAGCCTAAACGGGAAATGCTGGCTAAGTTCGGTATTACCCTGCCGGAATTTTCGGAATATGTGAATGTAGCTTTGGCTGGAAAAGTGATCTCACAAGTGTATGAACAGGGCAAGAGTTTTGACCTGATCGTAAAAGTGAAGGATGATGCCCGGGATGAAATAGAGAAAATCCGTAACCTGATGGTAGACACGAACGACGGCCGCAAAGTTCCTTTGAGCTATGTAGCGGAAGTGGTATCGGCCATGGGTCCGAATACGATCAACCGCGAGAATGTGAAACGTAAAATTGTCATTTCCGCCAATGTGGCCGATCGTGACTTGCGCAGTGTTGTGAATGATATTCAGAAACGTATCGACACATCGGTACAATTACCCGAAGGTTATCATATCGAGTATGGTGGACAGTTTGAAAGCGAGCAGGCTGCCAGCCGGACATTAGCGTTGACTTCATTTATCAGTATCGTGGTTATCTTCCTGTTGCTGTACAATGAGTTCCGCAGTGTGAAAGAATCCGGGGTTATCTTGCTGAATCTTCCGCTGGCACTGATCGGTGGTGTATTTGCTTTGGTGATTACAACAGGAGAAGTCAGTATTCCGGCTATCATCGGTTTCATTTCCTTGTTCGGTATTGCAACGCGTAACGGTATGTTGCTCATCAGTCACTACAATCATTTGCAAAAGGAAGAAGGTTTGAATGTATATGATAGTGTGATTCAAGGTTCTCTCGACCGCCTGAATCCGATTTTAATGACGGCATTGTCTTCTGCACTGGCACTGATTCCATTGGCACTTGCCGGTGATTTGCCCGGTAACGAAATCCAGAGTCCGATGGCAAAAGTGATTCTAGGAGGATTATTAACGTCTACTTTTTTGAACGGTTTTATCGTTCCGATTGTTTATCTGATGATGCATCGGAAAAAGACCCAAAAAAGCCTGTAGAGAGGGATATTTTTCCTCGGTGAGAAAACCATCGTTCCCCGGTGAGGAAACAAGTGTTCCTCGGTGAGGAACGGGTCGTTCCTCGGTGTCAAACAAATAGATGCCTTATCATAAAGTATCTATCAACAATAGCTTGTAATAAATAAAGAAATTAGAAATGAAACAAATCATGACCATAAGCGCTGCACTTCTTTTCTTAACCATAGGTGAAGTGCAAGCCCAAAACGGAATTGAACAGGTATTGAAGAATATCGAAACGAACAATAAGGAGTTGCAGGCAAACAAGCAACTGATTACCTCGCAGAAGCTGGAAGCCAAAACGGATAATAACTTGCCTGATCCTACTCTCTCTTACGCGCATCTATGGGGAGCAAAAGATAAAAGCGAAACAATCGGTGAGCTGGTTGTTTCACAAAGTTTTGATTTCCCTAGTTTATACGCCACACGTAACAAGTTAAACCGTCTGAAAGCCGGAACTCTTGACAGTCAGTCGGATGTTTTTCGTCAGGAGAAACTGTTACAGGCAAAAGAACTTTGCCTGGACATTATCATGCTTCGTCAGCAAAAGCATATTTTGGAGGAACGTCTCCGCAATGCGGAAGAACTTGCTAAAATGTACGCCAAACGTCTCCAAACAGGGGATGCAAATGCTCTCGAAACCAATAAAATCAACTTGGAACTGTTGAATGTCAAAACGGAAGCGTCTCTGAACGAAACGGCACTTCGCAATAAGCAGCAGGAACTGAATACGCTGAATGGTAATATTCCGGTGGTTTTCGAAGAAAATCAATATCCGGCTATACCGTTCCCAAGCGATTACCAAATGTTGAAATCAGAAGTCATGGCTACAGACCGTACCTTAATGGCACTAGGCAACGAGAGCCTCGTTGCCCATAAACAGATTGCTGTCAATAAATCCCAGTGGCTGCCGAAGCTGGAACTCGGCTACCGTCGGAATACAGAGACTGGTGTGCCTTTCAACGGTGTAGTGGTGGGCTTTTCCTTCCCGCTTTTCGAAAATCGGAATAAGGTGAAAATTGCTAAAGCGCAGGCACTCAACATCGACTTGCAAAAGGATAATGCTACACTGCAAGTGGAATCTGAATTGGCACAACTTTACCGGGAAGCGAAAACGCTGCATGCTTCAATGGAAGAATATAGCAAGACTTTCCAGTCTCAACAAGATTTGGCATTGCTGAAACAAGCTTTGACAGGTGGACAAATTAGTATGATCGAGTACTTCGTTGAAGTATCGGTGATCTATCAAAGTCATCAAAATTATCTGCAATTGGAAAATCAGTACCAAAAGGCAATGGCACGGATTTACAAAAGCAAGCTATAAATAGTACATAAAAACCCTTTAGGTATGGGTTACGCTGAACATACTAATTTCTATTTTTAAGTTATATAAGTATGTTTATATAATAAATTAGGCACGGATTACACAGAATTCACGGTCTTTAGTATTGTCATAACTATAAAGCAACAGTGTTAATCCGTGTAATTCGTGCCTAAATATATCTCCTCTCTTTTTCTTCAAATTCCGACTGGATATTTCAAAACAATACATTACATTTGCAACGAACATAAAATCTGAATTATGAGACCTAAACATTTCTATTTATTCATGTTATGCTGCATCCTTACGCTACTAAGTGGCTGTAAAGATGATGACGACAATCCACTGCGTTTTTACAACAGTGAATACGAAGTACCTATGGGTGGCAGACGTTACCTCGGCCTGGAAAGCGGAAATGGTGACTACTCACTTGCAGTGAAAGACACACGCATCGCAAGTGCCGGAACTGAAACTGGCTGGAGTGGAGTACCTGCCGGACGTATGATTTATGTAACCGGTATCCTCACCGGAACGACTTATCTGACAGTAACAGACAACGCCACACAAGAAACCTGCACTTTACCAATCAAGGTGGTCGATAATTACGAAAATATGGAGTTGCTACGCAGCTACTTGTCTAACTTACCCAACGGAGATGCGAATCTTCTACCCGGTATTTCCGACATTTTTCTGATTAACAACCACGCACGGGATGCTTATTTTTTCAAACAAGGAGAACAGACCGCCTTTTCATCCGGACTTGAATTAATAACCCAAGGAAGTTACAAACTGGAAAAAGAAGAAGGAGACGATAAGAAAATGACACTAACCCTCACTTTTTCGGAAGATATGGCAACACCTGTTTCCGATCATAAATTCATAATATGGGGAAACTCGTACTTATTTCATCGGTTGAATAAAAGCCTAAATCTGAACTGGAACACTCCGCCCATTGGAGAAACGCGGACATCACCTACACCTCCTCCTTCCTACACGCTGGAAGAAATAGCTGAAGGCACAGAAATCGGAAAAGGCAGACAGCTTAGCTTTAGTCTTTCCCAACAGGAAATACCTGCGGGAATACTGCCTTAATCAGTAACGTATTCTGATAAGATGCGTATATTTTCCGGTAAGTATCCACTACGGATGCGCCATTCTTGCGGATAAAGATTATTGGCACGATTGCCGATGTTCTTCACAAATCCGAGAGGAATATGCCGATAAGTAAGCAAAACATATCCACGAGGGGCTGTTACCGGTAAGGTAATGGCCTCTTTTCGTAAATATGTGATGGCCTGTTCATAACTTATTTCTTCCGTAGCGAATGCTTCCCGGCATAAAAGTGAGGTACACATTGCCAACGCATGGTTAGGGATCAAATCCTTTCCTTTCACTTCGCCTATTTCAATCCCTGCCGACACGATTTTCAGGCTTTGTTTCATCGTCGCCAATTCATTAGTATAGTACTGTGAGAAAGCTCGGATATTTGTTCCTTCCGCCAATAAAATATACTTGTCCGAATTTTCATCATTCAACCAACTTTTAGCCATATTCAGATATTCTTTCGATACAGGAGAAGATGCTGCTGTTCCTTTCTTATCCTTCTTCTTGAAAACTTTCTCTTTCGCGAAAGAAGATACCGGAATCTCTTCTTCCGTTTCCGACTTACGAAAAGCCACCAGAAAAAAGCCTTCACCTTTCGTCTTATGAGGGAAAAAATGATAAACGGGAATAGAAGATTTAGAATGATCCCCTTTATCTGACAAAAGATCTCCTGTTATATTCCAATTCTCCTGCACCTGCACAGTTAATGGTTCGCCCCCATACTCTTGTTGAACCCAACGTGCATTCTCTTCATCCTCTTTTGTATTAAATGTACACGTACTATATATAAGAATACCTCCGGGCTTCAACGCATCCCAGATATCTGCAATAATCCGTCGCTGGCGCTGCCAACAGATTTCCACATTCTCGGGGCTCCACTCTTCCACAGCTACCGGGTCTTTACGGAACATACCTTCACCGGAACAGGGAACATCTGTAAGAATCACATCAAAGAAAGAGAGTAAAGCCGAAAAATCTGCCGGATCATTATTGGTCACTACCACATCCGGATGTCCCCACTTCGTCAGGTTTTCAGCAAGAATCTGCGAACGATTCCGGATTACCTCATTGGCTACCAACAGGCTCCCTTCGGGAAGTACACTACGGGCATGAGTCGATTTTCCACCGGGAGCCGCACAAAGATCCAACATCTTCACCGGTCCCGTGATATATTGCCGGAGTACCTGCTCCACAAACATGGAAGAAGCTTCCTGAACATAATAACAGCCTGCATGGAATAAGGGATCGAACGTGAAAGTGAGACGCTCCTCCAAATAGAATCCTTCGGAAGACCAAGGTACTTTATCCGATAAAGAATGATTGATTTTCAATTGATTCAACCGGATGCTAACCGGTGGTTCCTGTTGGAGGGCAACAGCCAGTTTGTCGTATTCTTCATCGCCCAATAGAGCGCGGGTGTAGTCTATAAAAGAAGCAGGTAATTCCATCTTTCGTTTATTAATTTCCGCAAATATCAAAAATATTTCGTCTCTTTGCAACTTTCTATGATATTAACTACGTCTAACAGATAAAGAAATAAATTAAAAAACTATTGATATGAAAAATTTTCTATTAGCATTGATGGTTGTACTGACCACTTGCACACTGGCTGTTGCCCAGACCACCGTTGTTCGTGATTCCATCGGGAAAGTAAAAGTAACTGTGACCAAAGACAATAAAGCAAATACGAACAATACTGCTGTCACAGTGATTGGTGTAGACACAGCAGATGCTGATTCTGCAGACGTAAATGCAAACTCAAGTAATGTTAGCACCACTCATGGCAAAGCCAGCTTCACATTCGATTCGGATGACAGCGATTTCCCCTTCCACAATGTTAGTGCCGGCGGAGGTATTCTGGTAGCAATCATTGCAATCATTGCTGTATTCGGATTTCCGGTATTCATTCTATTTGTAATCTTCTTCTTCCGTTATAAAAACCGGAAAGCACGTTATCGCCTTGCCGAACAGGCACTTGCTGCCGGCCAACCGCTTCCGGCAGAGTTTATCCGCGAAAACAAAACAGTCGATTCGCGTTCACAAGGCATCAAGAACACCTTTACGGGTATCGGTCTTTTCATCTTCCTCTGGGCAATCACCGGCGAATTCGGAATTGGAGCTATCGGCTTACTCGTTACATTCATGGGTATCGGACAATGGATTATCGGTAGCAAACAACAGACTCAAGACACAAATGCTACCCGGATGCATACGGGTAATAAGGATGAAAAAAAGAACCCGAATAACGTTAGAACCGATAGTTTCGAAATCATCCCTTCCGAATCCGAAGAGAAAGACAAAGGAGTAAACGAAGAAAAGAACGACGAGAATAAATGAGCCAACTCAATGATATATCGTTAGTCGCACAGGTCGTGGTGTTCAAGAACACCAGGGCCTTTGACCAGTTGGTGAAGGAGTATCAGTCGCCCATCCGACGATTCTTCCTGAACCTGACTTGCGGCGACAGCGAATTGAGTGACGACCTTGCGCAAGATACATTTATCAAAGCTTATACGAACATTGCCTCTTTCCGGAACTTGTCAAGTTTCTCTACGTGGCTGTATCGTATTGCTTATAATGTTTTTTATGATTATATTCGCAGCCGGAAAGAGACAGCCGACTTGGATACAAGAGAAATAGACGCCATCAACAGCACCGAACAGGAGAATATCGGGCAAAAAATGGATGTCTACCAGTCGCTCAAAATGCTTAAAGAAGTGGAAAGAACCTGCATCACGTTGTTCTACATGGAGGACATTAGTATCGACAAAATTGCAGGGATTGTAGGAGTACCGTCAGGGACAGTGAAAAGCCATCTGTCACGCGGGAAAGAAAAATTAGCAACGTATTTAAAACAAAACGGTTATGACAGAAATAGACAATGATAAGCTCTTGCGCGATTTCTTCGCAGAAAACAAGCAGGAAATAGCAGATAACGGATTCAGTCGCCGTGTCATGCACCACTTACCCGATCGTAGTAATCGCCTGGCTCGTATCTGGAGCGCTTTCGTGATGACTGTGGCGGCCGCACTTTTTGTATGGTTAGGTGGATTGGAAGCAACTTGGGGAACCATAAGAGAAGTATTTATCGGTATGATTAATCATGGCACTTCAAGCCTTGATCCGAAGTCAATTATTATCGCAGCTGTTGTACTATTATTCATGGCTACACGAAAGGTTGCTTCGATGGCATAATTAACTCCTGGAAAGAAGTTATTTCGTTAAAGAATGATAAATTTGCCCTTGTTAGCAAAGGAGCCCAAACTTAGATATCGTATCTTTGTTCTTCTGTAAACTAAAAGAGTGAGAAGAGTTTTGAAATTACGTATATTTATTTTATTTCTGTTCCTGCCTATATTGAGTGTTCAGGCAGGTATCATCGACAGTCTGATGATACATCCCAGGGACTCAATCGGATTAACCAGCGATTCCCTTGTGCTACGCTATTTACAAGAATCGGGAATCCCTATATCTGATAATAATAAGGTAAAACTGCTAAAAAGCGGACGGGAGAAGTTTATCGATTTGTTTGAAGCCATCCGGGAAGCTAAACACCACGTCCATCTGGAATATTTCAACTTCCGAAATGACTCCATCGCCAATGCTTTATTTGCTCTGCTGGCCGAAAAAGTGAAAGAAGGGGTCGAAGTACGAGCTATGTTCGATGCATTCGGAAACTGGTCGAACAACAAACCACTTAAAAAGAAACATCTCAAGAAAATACGTGAACAAGGAATCGAGATTGTCAAGTTCGATCCATTCACTTTTCCTTATATCAATCACGCCGCCCATCGCGATCACCGGAAAATAGCTGTCATCGATGGAAAAGTGGCTTATACCGGTGGTATGAATATCGCCGATTACTACATTAACGGACTACCCAAAATCGGAACCTGGCGTGATATGCACACACGCATTGAAGGGGATGCCGTCAATGATCTGCAGGAGATATTCCTAACGATCTGGAATAAGGAAACCAAGCAGAATGTAGGTGGAGCCGCTTATTTCCCCCAACATGAGGAACAAACGGACAGTACGAATATTGTGGTAGCAATCGTAGACCGTACCCCGAAAAAGAATAGCCGTATGTTAAGCCACGCTTATGCCATGAGCATCTATTCGGCCCAAAAGAATGTTCATATCGTCAATCCTTATTTTGTACCGACTTCTTCTATCAAAAAGGCGTTGAATCGGACAATCGACCGAGGCGTAAATGTTACAATCATGGTTTCTTCTGCCTCCGATATCCCGTTTACTCCGGATGCCGCACTTTATAAGTTGCACAAACTGATGAAAAGAGGAGCTACTGTCTATATGTATAACGGTGGATTTCATCACTCTAAAATAATGATGGTGGATGATTTGTTCTGTACAGTTGGCACTGCCAACCTGAACAGCCGCAGCTTGCGCTATGATTACGAAACAAATGCCTTTATCTTTGATACCAAAATAACGGGTGAATTAAATACAATGTTCCGGAACGATATCGAGCATTGCACTCAACTAACGCCTGAATTCTGGAAAAAGCGCTCCCCGTGGAAGAAGTTCGTCGGCTGGTTTGCTAATTTATTCACTCCATTTTTGTAATTTTGTGCGGAGAATCATTTTCACCACAACTTATTCATTATGAAACAATACCTGGATTTACTCAATCGTGTACTAACCGAAGGTACAGAAAAAAGTGACCGTACCGGAACCGGAACCATCAGCGTTTTCGGTCACCAAATGCGTTTTAATCTTGATGACGGTTTCCCGTGCCTGACAACCAAGAAACTACATCTGAAATCAATCATATACGAATTGCTTTGGTTTCTGCAAGGTGATACTAATGTGAAATATCTTCAGGAACATGGAGTGCGCATCTGGAACGAATGGGCGGATGAGAACGGCGACTTAGGACATGTTTATGGTTATCAATGGCGTTCATGGCCTGACTATAACGGTGGATTTATCGACCAGATCAGTGAAGTGGTGGAAACAATCAAACATAATCCGGATTCACGCCGTATCATTGTAAGCGCCTGGAACGTAGCAGATTTGAATAATATGAATTTGCCTCCCTGCCATGCTTTCTTTCAGTTTTATGTAGCAGACGGACGGTTGAGCCTGCAACTGTATCAACGCAGTGCAGATATTTTTCTGGGTGTTCCTTTTAATATTGCATCATACGCATTATTGCTGCAAATGATGGCACAAGTGACGGGACTGAAAGCCGGAGATTTTGTTCATACCTTCGGTGATGCGCATATCTACCTGAACCACTTGGAACAAGTGAAGCTCCAATTATCACGTGAACCTCGTCCATTGCCACAAATGAAGATCAATCCGGATGTGAAAAGTATCTTCGACTTCAAATTTGAGGACTTTGAATTAGTGAACTATGACCCGCATCCGCATATTGCGGGAGCAGTAGCCGTGTAACTTTATGAGTAAAATATCTATCATTGCTGCCGTAGACCGCCGTATGGCTATCGGCTTCGAGAACAAACTTCTTTTCTGGTTACCCAATGATTTGAAACGTTTCAAAGCATTAACTACCGGAAACACCATACTGATGGGACGCAAAACTTTCGAGTCACTACCGAAAGGCGCATTACCCAATCGCAGAAACATCGTTTTATCTTCCAACCCGGCTACAGAATGTCCCGGTGCGGAAGTTTTCCCTTCACTCGAAGCAGCTTTGCAAAGTTGTAAAGAGGAGGAACACATTTATATTATAGGAGGAGCAAGTATTTATCAGCAGGCTCTTTCTTTCGCTGACGAACTTTGCCTGACAGAAATAGATGATATGACTCCCGAAGCCGACGCCTATTTTCCAGAAGTATCGCCAGAGATGTGGCAAGAAAAAAGCAGAGAAGCTCATCCTGCGGATGAGAAACATCTCTGCTCCTATGCTTTTGTTGATTACGTGAGAAAATAACGATTAATCTTCATCTTCTATGTCGACCATGATTGGCATCTGCCGCTTAATGGCTTCATGGAAGGAGATTAATGTCTCGGTACGCGCCAAACCCAATGGTTGTAACTTATCGTGAATAATACTCAATAAGTGATGGTTATTCTTTGCGTAAATTTTGATAAACATATCGTATTTTCCGGTAGTGAAATGACATTCCACCACTTCGGGGATAGCTTCTAAAGCTTTTGTTACCGAATCAAAGGATTCGGGATCTTTCAGATATATACCAATATAAGCGCAAGTCTCATATCCGATTTTCTCGGGGTCGATGACATATTCCGAACCTTTTAATATACCTAAATTAGTAAGCTTCTGAATACGCTGATGGATTGCAGCGCCGGAAACATTACATGCTCGTGCTACTTCCAAAAAAGGAATACGCGCATTCCCTGCAATCAGTTTCAGAATTTGCTCATCTAAAGCATCTAATTGATGATGTCCCATTTTTGAATCAAATTGTTTTTATCAATGAATCTTTTATGCAAAGTTAGCGATTTTTCGACAACAAATACTATAATCTATTACTTTTATTTGCAGAAAGCGGATAAGTCAACAATAGTTCGTACCTTTGCGAAAAACATAAATATACCATTAATATGAAACATATTTGCTGTATTATTCTGTGTTTCTGTACTTCTATAGGAAGTTATGCACAGAATTTTGCTGATTATTTTCAGAACAAAACATTGCGAGTGGATTATATCTTTACCGGGGATGCTACACAACAGGCTATTTATCTGGATGAGCTATCACAACTTCCTACCTGGGCAGGACGTCAACATCATCTTTCGGAACTTCCATTGGAAGGCAACGGACAAATTATAGTGAAAGACCTTGCCAGCAAACAGTGTATCTACAAAACGTCATTCTCTTCTTTGTTTCAAGAGTGGCTGTCCACAGACGAAGCTAAAGAAACAGCCAAAGGATTTGAGAATACTTTCCTTCTTCCTTATCCTAAACAGCCTGTGGAGGTAGAAGTCACTTTATATTCTCCGCGAAAAAAAAGATTGGCTACCTATAAACATATCGTGCGTCCGGATGATATATTGATTCATAAACGGGGGGTATCACATGTCACTCCGCATCGGTATATGCTTCAAAGTGGTAACGAAAAAGACTGCATAGATGTTGCCATCCTTGCAGAAGGATACACAGAAAAAGAAATGGATATTTTCTACCAGGATGCCCAACGTACCTGCGAAAGTTTGTTTTCGTATGAGCCGTTCCGCTCCATGAAGGGTAAATTTAATATTGTTGCCGTAGCCAGTCCTTCTACGGACAGTGGTGTCAGTGTTCCCCGCAAAAATCAGTGGAAACAAACGGCGGTTCACTCCCATTTCGATACTTTTTACTCGGACCGTTATCTGACTACCAGCCGGGTAAAGTCTATCCATAATGCATTGGCAGGCATCCCCTACGAACATATCATTATCCTGGCTAACACGGATGTATATGGTGGTGGAGGAATATACAATTCGTATACGCTGACCACGGCCCATCACCCGATGTTCAAGCCGGTAGTCGTGCACGAGTTCGGACACAGTTTCGGTGGACTGGCCGACGAATATTTCTATGATGATGATGTGATGACAGATACTTATCCGCTGGATGTCGAACCGTGGGAACAAAATATTTCAACACGGGTGAACTTCGCTTCCAAATGGAAAGATATGCTTCCGTCAGGTACCCCGATCCCGACCCCTATTGCTGAAAAAAAGAAATATCCCGTAGGAGTATATGAAGGAGGTGGCTACTCTGCCAAAGGCATTTATCGTCCGGCTTATGACTGTCGCATGAAAACAAACGAATATCCGGAGTTTTGTCCGGTTTGTCAACGTGCCATCCGTCGAATGATTGAATTTTATGTTCCTTAATGGAATACAATTATATTATTGTCAAACTTAAAACCCAAACCTCATGATTAGACTTCAACCAATTAGTACGTCGGATCTGCAACATTACAAATTCATGGAAGAGCTTCTAATTGATTCGTTTCCACCGGAAGAGTACCGTCAGTTGGAACAACTGCGCGAGTACACTGATCGTACGGGCAACTTTCATAATAACATCATCTTTGATGATGACCTGCCAGTCGGCTTCATTACCTATTGGGATTTTGACAGTTTCTACTATGTAGAACACTTTGCAACCAATCCTGCCCTGCGAAATGGAGGCTATGGAAAACGCACGCTGGAATACTTATGCAATTATTTGAAACGCCCGATCGTATTGGAAGTAGAACGTCCGATAGAGGAAATGGCAAAACGACGTATCAGCTTTTATCAACGTCAAGGCTTTACGCTGTGGGAAAAAGACTATAGCCAACCTCCTTACAAGCCCGGAGATGATTTTCTGCCCATGTATTTAATGGTACACGGAGAATTGGATTGTGAAAAGGATTTTGAAACAATCAAAAAGAGAATACATAAAGAAGTATATGGAGTAAAAGACAACTAATTAAATTAGGTAGCAGCTCGAAATTAGTTTCACAAATGGAAAACCTTACTCCAGCTACGTATATATAAAAAGGGCGTTCAA
>OOCD01001092.1_pt1 | contig 17342 bp, 19 predicted proteins | sample 1671791 | NCBI WGS metagenome assembly OOCD01 (sample SAMN06348193, study PRJEB24527) | human gut metagenome | biome: human gut; feature: ankylosing spondylitis patient; material: feces | host: Homo sapiens | place: China | collected 2015-10
ATATCTGCGCTTTTTCTTATTATAAACGTATATCGGAAAATCAGTCATTTTTCTGCTCCTTCTCTCTTACGATCTCTGCGCAGACGCGCTCTGCCGCAAGCGGCAGCAACTGCCATTCCGCCTGCTCCATCACACGCCGCTGTATCGTTTCGGGCGTGTCGCTCGGCGCGATCTCCACCGCCTTTTGCAGCAGGATCTCGCCGCCGTCGGGAATTTCGTTGACAAAGTGTACCGTCGCGCCCGTGACCTTCACGCCGCGCGTGAGCGCGGCCTCGTGTACCCTCAAGCCATACATTCCCTTGCCGCAGAAGGCGGGGATCAGGGACGGATGGACATTCAGAATGCGCCGCGGCCACTGCCTCGTGAACGCCGCGCTGAGGATGAACGTAAAGCCTGCGAGGAGAATGAGGTCGATCTCCTGCTCGCGCAGCAGTGCGGAAAGCTCGTTTTCAAACGGCTTCTGCCCGCAGGCGGGCGAGAGCACGCGTGCCGCAACACCCGCGTTTTCCGCCCGCGTGAGCGCATAGGCCCCCGCGCGGGAAGAAACGACCAGCACGATCTCGCCGTGCGGCATTTTTCCGTCGCGCTGCGCGTCGAGCAGCGCCTGCAAATTCGTGCCGCCGCCGGAGACCAGCACGGCGATGCGGGCGCGTGTCAGCATAGCTCCACCTTTTCCTCGCCCGATACGATCTCACCGATGACGCCCGCTTCCTGACCGAGAGAATGCAGCGCGGCGAGCGCCTTATCGGCGCTGTCTCTTGCAGCGACGAGCACCATGCCCGTGCCCATGTTGAAGGTGTTGAACATATCGCGCTCCGAGATGCCGCCCATGCGCGCGAGCAGGGGGAAGATGGGCGGGATGTGCAGCGCTTTCTTTTCGATCTTCGCGCACAGGCCGTCGGGAATGCAGCGCGGAATGTTCTCATAAAAGCCGCCGCCAGTGATGTGGCTGATGCCGCGGACATCGGCGGCCTCAACGGCCGCTAACACAGGACGGACATAGATCTTCGTCGGGCGCAGCAGCTCCTCGCCGAGCTCGCAGCCCAGCTCGCCGTAATACTGCCCGAGGTCGGCGTTCTCCACATCGAACACCTTGCGCACGAGCGAGTAGCCGTTGGAGTGCAGTCCGCTGGAGGGCAGCGCGATGACCACATCCCCCGGCTGCATTTTGTTCTTGTCCAGAATTTTGTCACGGTCCACGACGCCCACGGCAAAGCCCGCAAGGTCATAGTCGTCCGGCTTCATCGTGCCGGGGTGTTCAGCGGTCTCGCCGCCGATGAGCGCGCAGCCCGCGCGCACACAGCCCTCGGATACGCCCGAGACCAGCGACACGACCTTTTCCGGGATGTTCTTGCCGATGGCAATGTAGTCGAGGAAGAACAGCGGCTTCGCCCCGCAGCAGATAATGTCGTTGACGCACATCGCCACGCAGTCGATGCCGACGGTGTTGTGACGATCCATGAGCTGCGCGATGCGCTGTTTGGTGCCCACGCCGTCCGTGCCGGAGACCAGCACAGGCTTTTCAAGCCCGTGCAGGTCCAGCGAGAAAAGCCCGCCGAAGCCGCCGAGATCGGAGATCACATCGGCTGTGAGCGTGCGCTGTACATAGCGGTTCATCATTTTTACGCCCTGATAGCCCGCCTCGATGTCAACGCCGGCGGCCGCGTATGCTTCCGAGTGAGAGATGCCCATAATGTCATTCCTTTCCGGTCCAGCAGTAGGTGCAGACCTTGTCCCTGTCAAGACCGATCGCCTCCAGCAGCCCGTCAAGGGACTGATAGGAGAGTGAATCAAAGCCGAACTGTGCGCAGATCTCGTGCAGCAAGCATTTTCCGCGCTCGGTGCGGCTGTCGGCGTATTCCTCCAGATGCTTTTGGCCCTCGTTGCCCTCCAGCTCCTGCACCATGCGGCGCGCGAGCAGGTCCATGGCGCTGTTGCCGCGCGAAAAGTTCAGGTAGCGGCAGGGGTACATGATGGGCGGGCAGGCCGAGCGCATATGGACCTCCGCCGCGCCGGTGCTGTATAAAAAATCCACGGTCTCGCGCAGCTGCGTGCCGCGCACGATGGAGTCATCCACAAACAGCAGCTTCTTTCCCTCGATCAGCTCCGGCACGGGGATCTGCTTCATGCGCGCCACTCTGCTGCGCACCTGCTGATCCTCCGGCATGAAGGAGCGCGGCCAGGTCGGGGTGTATTTCACAAAGGGACGCGCAAGGGGCTTGCCGCTGTGGTTGGCATAGCCCATGGCGTGCGGCACGCCGGAATCCGGCACGCCGGCGACGAAATCCACCTCGGGCACGCCGCCGCGCTCCGCCTCATCCCGCGCCATGATCGCGCCGTTGCGGTAGCGCATCAGCTCCACATTCACACCCTCGTAGTTAGAGTTCGGGTAGCCGTAATAGGTCCACAAAAAGGCGCAGATCTTCATCTGCTTCCCTGCGGGAGAGAGTGTTTGGAAGCCCTTGGCGTTCAGCCGGACGATCTCCCGCGGCCCCAGCTCATAGGCGTCCTGATAGTCGAGCTTATGATAGGCGAAGGACTCGAACGATACGCAGTAGCCGTCCTCGCGCTGTCCGATCAGCACAGGGAGGCGTCCCATGCTGTCACGCGCGGCGATCAGCTCTCCTTCCTCGGTCAAAATCAGGATCGTCATGGAGCCGTCGATGACCTCCTGCGCGTGGAGGATGCCGGAGACAAGGTCGTTTTCCTGATTGATGAGCGCGGCGGTCAGCTCGGTGACATTCACGCGGCCGCTGCTCAGCGTCAGAAATTGCTGGCCCTTGTCGGAGAGATAAGTCTTCACCAGCTCGTCAGTGTTGTTGATGATGCCGACCGTCACGATGGCGTACAGGCCCAGATGGGAGCGCACGAGCAGCGGCTGAGGGTCGCTGTCGCTGATGCAGCCGAGCCCCGCGTGGCCGCGGAAGTCCGCGAGGTCCCGCTCAAACTTCGTCCGAAAGGGCGTATTTTCAATGTTGTGTATTTGGCGCTGGAAGCCCTCTTTCTTGTCAAAGAGCACCATTCCGCCGCGGCGCGTGCCGAGGTGAGAATGATAGTCCGTGCCGAAGAAGACATCCAGCGCGACATCGCGGTCCGAGACCGCGCCGAAAAAGCCCCCCATTACGCAAAGAACAGCTCGGAGAGCGTCATGGGGTCGATGTACTTTCCGTCCCGATAGACGCGCATATTGCCGGAGGATATCTCGTCGATCAGCATCACGCTGCCATCCGGCGCGTAGCCGTACTCAAACTTGATGTCATAGAGGACAAGGCCCTTTTCGCGCAGGTCGTCCGCGACGATCTCGGTGATCTTCTGCGTCATGGCCTTGATGTCGTCATACTGCTGCTCGGTCATCACGCCCAGCGCCACAAGGCCGTCCTTCGTCACCAGCGGATCGCCCAGCGCGTCATTTTTGAAGGTCGTCTCCACATAGGCGGGCAGGTCGGCGCCCTCTTCAATGTACTCACCGTAGCGGCGGCGGAAGCTCCCCACCGCCTTGAGGCGGCAGATGACCTCCAGCCCGTGGCCGAAGACTTTCGCGGGCAGGACCTCCATCGTGGTCTCCTTCAGATCCGCGGAGACATAGTGCGTGCGGATGCCGGCGGCGTTGATCTTTTCAAAAAAGTGCTTGGTCATGCGCAGGTTGACATTGCCCACGCCCTCGATGGTCAGGCCCACGCTGTTCTCGCCGGGGTCAAACACGCCGTCCTTGCCCGTGCAGTCATCCTTGAACCTGAGCAGGTAGTTGCCGTTGTCCAGTGCGAATACATCCTTGGTCTTTCCGGTATATACGAGTTTCATTGCTTTCAGCTCTCCTTTTATTTCTTGAAGTGTATTCCTTATTTACTGATAAAGCGCCCGAACCTCTTCGTCCGCGCGCAGCACGGCGTCCCGTTCCCGCGTCCGCGCCTCGTCCAGCTTTTGGACGAGCTCCGCGTCGGAGACCGCCATGATCTGCACCGCCAGCAGCGCGGCGTTCTTCCCGCCGTCCACCGCCACCGTCGCCACAGGGATGCCGCTCGGCATCTGCACGGTGGAGAGCAGTGCGTCCATGCCGTCAAGCTTCGTCCCGCTGCACGGCACGCCGATCACCGGCAGCGTGGTGTTTGCCGCCATCGCGCCGGCAAGATGCGCCGCCATGCCGGCGAACGCGAGGATAACAGAAAATCCGCCCTCCCGAGCCGACGCGGCAAATTCCCTTGCCTCATTCGGACAGCGGTGAGCGGATAATACGCGCACTTCCATCTGGACGCCGTAGTCTCGCAATACGCCTACGGCCTTCTCCGCGACGGGCAGATCACTCTTGCTGCCCATAACGATCGCAACCTTTCTCATTTGCGTTCCCTCCTTCAAACATAAAAATAGGCGCTCCGCTGCCCTTTGCAGTTGGAGTGCCCGGACGGTCGGCCTCTGAAACGCGCCGCCTCAGAGCAATGCTCCCTGCTCCCCCCGTGGTAGCCCACATTCCGTCAGTTACAAGGGGCTCAACTTGAATTCAGTGTACCATACGCCCTGCTTTTCGTCCATTCCACAAAAAGGAGAAAGAAGATAGAAAATCTTAGCTATATTTGTATCGTTATGACAATTCATAAGATACGCTTATATCGCGTCTTGAGAAAACTTATCGCCGAAAAACCATTTTTTTGTCTTGACAAGGCGATCCTCGCGTGGTATTCTATCAAAAACTTGAGGAAAGAGAGGCGATCGTCGTGACCGTGGTTTTGAAGGGTGCGCAGGTGTTCCACCGAGGTGCTTTCAGCGGCGGTGATGTTTCCGTTTCCTTTGGGGATCGTGTTTTTTGCAAGGATATTGTTTTTCCTTCGTCCCTGAATGTTTCTTCCTTTACCATATTACCCGGTTTCGTTGATGTGCATGTGCATCTTCGGGAGCCGGGTTTTTCTTATAAGGAGACCATCCGCACCGGCTCTTTAGCGGCGGCCCACGGCGGCTATACCACCGTATGCGCCATGCCGAACCTGAATCCGGTACCGGACAGCATGGAGACCTTGCAGCCGGAGCTGGACGCCATTCAAAAAGACGCCGTGATCCGCGTTCTGCCCTACGGGGCCATCACGAAAGGCGAGCAGGGCAGGGAACTGGCGGACTTGGACGCCATGGCCCCCTATGTGGTGGCTTTCTCCGACGACGGAAAGGGCGTTCAGGATCGTGATATGATGCGCCGCGCCATGCTGGAGGCCAAGCGCCTCGGCAAGCTGATCGTGGCCCACTGCGAGGACAATTCTCTGCTGCGGGGCGGCTACATCCACGACGGCGCTTATGCCCGCGCCCACGGACATCGGGGTATCTGCTCCGAGAGCGAGTGGCGGCCCATCCAGCGGGATCTGGAACTGGTGCGGGAGACAGGCTGCGGCTATCACGTCTGCCACATCTCCACCAAGGAGAGCGTCGCACTCATCCGCAAGGCCAAGGCTGAGGGCCTGAATGTCACCTGCGAGACCGGCCCCCACTACCTGCTGCTGGACGATTCCTGCTTGCAGGAGGACGGCCGTTTCAAAATGAACCCGCCCCTCCGGGACAAGGCGGATCGGGAAGCCCTGTTGGAGGGTTTGGCGGACGGAACCATCGACATGATCGCCACGGATCACGCCCCCCACAGCGCCGAGGAAAAGGGCGGGGGACTGGAAAAAAGCGCCATGGGCATCGTGGGACTGGAAACGGCCTTCCCGCTGCTCTATACGTATTTGGTAAAGCCCGGCGTCATTTCCTTTGCCCGCTTGATGGAACTGCTCCATGACGCGCCCTGCCGCCGCTTCGGCATTGCGCCGGCCACCGGCTTTACCGTGTTTGATTTGAACCGTACCTATCCGATCGACCCCGCTGAATTTCTGTCCATGGGCCGGGCCACGCCCTTTGCGGGCTGGAGTGTACAGGGCCGCTGCCTGCTGACAGCCATGGAGGGGCGGGCGGTCTGGTATGATAAGACCTTGCTGGAGGGGGAGGACGCCGAATGAAGGAGACACTGCTGACTGTTTTGGAAAATACCCGGCTGGCAGACGGCATCTACCGTCTGCGGCTGGCGGGGGACACCTCTGCCATCACCGCCCCCGGCCAGTTCGTGAATCTGAAGCTCTCCGGCTTTTTCCTCCGCCGTCCCATCTCCGTGTGCGACTGGGAGAACGGAGAATTGACGCTTATTTATAAAGTCTTGGGCCACGGCACCGAGGCCATGACGGGCATGGCTCCCGGCACGGAGTTGGATGTGCTGACGGGCCTTGGCAACGGCTTTGACTTGTCCCGCAGTGGGGAACACCCCCTGCTGGTGGGCGGCGGCGTGGGTATCCCGCCGCTGTATGGCCTTGCCAGGCGGCTGACCGCACAAGGTAAGCGCGTCACCGCCGTGCTGGGCTTTAACCGAAAATCCGAGATTTTTTTAGCGGAGGAATTTCGGGCGCTGGGTGCGGAGGTCGTCATCGCCACCGCCGATGGCAGCGTCGGTCACAAGGGCCTTGTGACCGACGGCATGGCCGCCGTGTCCGACTATACCTATCTCTACACCTGCGGCCCGGAGCCGATGCTCAAGGCGGTGTACGCTGATTGCAAGACCTCCGGCCAGTTCAGCTTTGAGGAGCGGATGGGCTGCGGCTTCGGCGCCTGCATGGGCTGCTCCTGCGAGACGAAATACGGCAATAAGCGCATCTGTAAGGATGGCCCCGTGCTGGAAAAGGAGGAGATCGTATGGTGAACACAAAAGTGACCCTCTGCGGCATTGAGATGGACAACCCCATCATCCCCGCCAGCGGCACCTTCGGCTTTGGCTATGAGTTCGCGGAGCTGTACGACATCAATATACTGGGTACCTTCTCCTTCAAGGGTACGACCCGGGAGCCCCGCTTCGGCAACCCCACGCCCCGCATCGCGGAGTACGCCGGCGGCCTGCTGAACGCGGTGGGTCTGCAAAACCCCGGCGTGGACGCGGTGATCGCAACGGAATTGCCAAAGCTCAAGCAGGTATTTCACAAGCCGGTGATGGCGAATGTCAGCGGCTTTTCCGCGGCGGAATACGCCGAGGTCTGCGAGAAGTTAGACGCGCAGGAGCAGGTGGGCTGGTTGGAGGTCAATATCTCCTGCCCCAACGTCCACGGCGGCGGCGCGGCCTTCGGCGCGGACCCCAAGTCCGCCGCCGAGGTGACGAAGGCTGTTCGGACGGTGACGAAAAAGCCCATCATTTTGAAGTTGTCCCCCACGGCGGCTGATATTGCCGCCGTTGCCAGAGCCTGCGAGGACGCGGGGGCTGACGGCGTGAGCCTGATCAACACCCTGCCGGGAATGCGCATCGACCTGAAACGCCGCCGTCCGCTGCTGGCCAACACCACTGGCGGTATGTCCGGCCCGGGAATGCTCCCGCTGGCGGTGCGGATGGTGTATCAGGTCTACGAGGCCGTTTCCATCCCCATCGTGGGTATGGGCGGCGTCACCACGGCGGAGGACGTTATCGAGCTGATGCTGGCGGGCGCCACTGCCATCGGCGTGGGCGCGGCGAACCTTGTGGAGCCGTATGCCTGCAAGACCATCATTGAAAATCTGCCTGCCGTGATGGAACGATACGGCATGGAAAATCTGACGGAGATCATAGGAGGAGCACATCATGGGTAAGGACGTTATCGTTGCGCTGGACTTTGACAGCAAGGAAAAAACACTGGCTTTTCTGGACCGCTTCACAGAGGAAAAGCCCTTTGTGAAGATCGGCATGGAGCTGTTTTACGCCGAAGGCCCCTCCATCGTGCGGGAGATCCGGGCCCGAGGCCACAAGATCTTCCTGGATCTGAAGCTGCATGACATTCCCAACACCGTGAAAAAGGCCATGGCGGCATTGTCTGCGCTGGATGTGGACATCGTGAACCTCCACGCCGCCGGTACCGCCGCCATGATGACCGCCGCGCTGGAGGGTCTGACGCGCCCCGACGGTACCCGGCCGCTGCTCATCGCCGTGACGCAGCTGACCTCAACGGATCAGGAGAGTATGGAGCGAGAGCTGCTGATTCATGTGCCGATGGAAAAGGTCGTGCTGCACCATGCCGAAAACGCCGCTGCGGCGGGGCTTGACGGCGTGGTCTGCTCACCGATGGAGGCAGGCGTTGTCCATGAGCGCTGCGGCAAGGACTTCCTCACCGTGACCCCCGGTGTGCGCTTTGCCGACGGGGACGCGGGCGACCAGAAACGGGTCACCACGCCGGCCAAGGCCAAAGAACTTGGCTCCGACTACATCGTGGTGGGCCGTCCCATCACCCAGGCGGAGGACCCCGTGGCTGCCTACCGCCGCTGCCGAGAGGAGTTCGTGGGCTGATGCGCTGGGATACGGTCCTTTTTGATCTGGACGGAACGGTGACGGATTCGCAGGAGGGCATTGTGAACTCGGTGTCCTATGCGTTGAAGCGTCTTGGCCGGGGGGTCCCCTCTCCAGACATGCTGACCACTTTTGTCGGTCCGCCTCTCCACGAAAGCTTCCCTGCGCTCTGCGGGATGAATGAAGAGGAAACAGAGCGGGCGATCCGCGAGTTCCGCATTTATTTTGAACGCTACGGTTGGGCGGAAAACGCCCCTTATGCCGGAATGGCCGAGTTGCTTGCAAGCCTGTGCGCAGCGGGACTGCGGCTGGTGATTGCAACGTCGAAGCCGGAGGAATTTGCGCGGAGAGTTTTGCGGCATTTTGAGCTGGCGCAGTATTTTGACGACATCTGCGGCTCCCGTCTGGAGGATAAGTCCAGCGCGGACAAGGCGAGCGTCGTGCGCACGGCGCTCATGCGCGCCGATGTGACGGGACACGCCGTCATGGTCGGCGACCGCCGCCACGACATATACGGGGCGCACGCCAACGGCCTTGAGGCAATCGGCGTACTCTACGGCTACGGCAGCCGCGAGGAGCTGACCGCCGCCGGGGCGGACTTTCTGGCCGCCGATCTCAACGAGCTGAAAGCAATTCTGCTTCAGGAATAAAAAACAACGGGAGGAACATGGATATGGACATCAGCAGCAGGGTCGCTCAAGGCCTGCTCTCCATCGGCGCGGTCTTTCTGCGCCCGCAGGAGCCGTTTACCTGGGCGAGCGGCATCAAAAGCCCGATCTATTGCGATAACCGCCTCATTCTCACCGCCCCCGCCGTGCGTGAGACAGTCGAGCGCGCCATTGCGGACACGGTACACCGTGAGTTTCCGCAGGCGGAGGTTTTGATGGGCACCGCCACGGCGGGCATCGCCCACGCCGCCATCGCCGCGCATCTGCTCGGCCTGCCCATGGGCTATGTGCGCTCGGGCAGCAAGGACCACGGCAGAAAAAATCAGATTGAGGGCAGGCTCGAGGCGGGGCAGAGGGTCGTCGTGATCGAGGACCTCATCTCCACCGGCGGCAGCGTGCTGGATACGGTCGCGGCGCTGCGCGAGGCAGGCGCCGAGGTGCTGGGCGTCGTGAGCATCTTCACCTACGGCATGAAAAAGGGCGTTGAGCGCATGGTCGAGGCGAAGGTCAAGAGCGTGAGCCTGACAAATCTGGATACCATCGCCCGCGTGGGCGCAGAGGAGCATTACATCACCGAGGCGGACGTTGCGCGGCTGCTGGCCTTCCGCGATGACCCCGCCGACGAAAGCTGGATCAAAAAAGGAGGAACAAACTGATATGAAAAGCCTGATCGATATTCTGGAGCTCTCCGAGCAGGAGATCATGGAGCTGGTGAATACCGCCTGCGACATCATCGACCACCCCGCCGAATACGCGCACAAGTGCGACGGCAGAATCCTCGCGACCCTCTTCTTCGAGCCCTCCACCCGCACCCGTCTGAGCTTTGAGAGCGCGATGCTCTCCCTCGGCGGGCAGGTGCTCGGCTTCTCGGAGGCGAAAAGCTCGTCCGCCGCCAAGGGCGAGAGCGTGGCGGACACGATCCGCACCGTGAGCTGCTACAGCGACATCATCGCCATGCGCCATCCCAAGGAGGGCGCGCCGCTGGTCGCCTCCATGCACTCGCTCGTGCCCGTCATCAACGCCGGCGACGGCGGCCACAACCACCCCACGCAGACGCTGACCGACCTTCTGACCATCCACCGCGAGATGGGGCGCTTTGAAAACCTCACGGTGGGCCTCTGCGGCGACCTCAAATTCGGCCGCACGGTACACTCCCTCGTCGCCGCGATGAGCCGTTACACCGGCATCCGTTTCGTGCTCATCTCCCCCGAGGAGCTCAAGCTGCCGCGCTATGTCAAGGAGCAGTACATCAAGGCCAAGAACATCCCTTACACGCAGTCCACCGACCTCGAGACCGTCATGCCGGAGCTGGACATCCTCTACATGACGCGCGTGCAGCGCGAGCGCTTCTTCAACGAGGAAGACTATCTGCGCCTCAAGGACAGCTACATCCTCACGTCCGACAAGCTCAGGGGCGCGAAGGAGTCTCTTCGCATCCTGCATCCGCTGCCGCGTGTGAACGAGATCTCCGTCGCCGTGGACGACGACCCGCGCGCGTGCTACTTCAAGCAGGTGCAGTACGGCAAGTACATCCGCATGGCGCTGATCCTCAAGCTGTTGGAAATCAAGTGAGAAAGGAAGTGCGACACAATGATCATTGACTCTATTCAAAACGGCATCGTCATCGACCACATCACCGCGGGAAAATCCATGGAGCTCTATCAGATCCTCGGCCTCGATCAGCTTGACTGCACGGTGGCCATCCTCAAAAACGTTACGAGCGGCAAGCTCGGCTGCAAGGACATCATCAAGATCGACCGCGAAATGGACCTTGACTGGGACCTGATCGGCTACGTCGATCCAAGCATCACCGTCAACATCATCCGCGACGGGAAACTTGTGGAAAAGCGCACGCTCAAGCTGCCTGAGCGCATCCGCGGCGTGCTCAAGTGCAAAAACCCGCGCTGCATCACCTCCGTTGAGCAGGAGCTGCCGCAGGAGTTTGTGCTAACGGATCGTGAAAAGCGCGTTTACCGCTGCCGCTACTGCGAAACGCAGGCGGGTAAATAGGCTTTTGTAAGGCAGAAGTCGAGAAGATCCTGCTTGCAGAGAAGTATGCAGAATCAGACAAGCCTCGACGCACAGGGAGCCTCCTCTCAGCACGCTGTACTGTCCGGGCGCAAAGCCGAAGGCTTCAGATGCACCATGGAGGATGCTCGGCATATCATCACAATAGAGAGAATCTTCGGATACCCTCTATTGCAGCGATGCAGGAACAATGAAAGCTCTTTATCAATTAGGACATGGCGATGAAGGGCCCGGAGCATGTTCTTCTGTTCTGCACTGTAATCATGGCAGAGAGACGTAAGGAATATCCCCGGCCAAGCCGGGGATATTCCTTTTGCAGCTGCCAGACAGCATTTCTACTATAACAGGGAGATTTCCTTTCCCACAATAGTCTCAGCCTGCTCCCGCCGCTTTCGATACTCCTCCAGATACCGGTCCAGACAGACCTTGTTGACGGTAGCCGAGATCGTGCTGCGCAGGAGATCCTTGGCATCAGACTCGGTTTCACCAAGTCCCTCCACTGCAGGAGCGACACCAAACGCTGCGCCGAGCATATTCTCAAACTCATCGCAGAAGTAGTCATAGGCGGTCTGAAGGGGATAGCACTCCTCCTGTATGCTAAACATCAGTCGAAGCCCCTCCAAAGGAACAACAGGCTTGACCACCGCGATGAACAGAAGCTGCGCAAGATGTTCGGCTGTATACAGCTTTTTTAGAGGGGCAGGAACCAGCTTCTGCTTGACATAGTTGCTCACCATGGATCCAGTCAGTTCAGGCTCTCCTAACGGTGCCAACCGGGCGTTGATATAGCGCACCACCTGCTCCAGATACAGTCCGACCTCCGGGATCTGTGCATAGCGCGGCAGACGGAAGGCCGCGATGTCCGCCGTGATTCTGTTTTGCATTTCTTTTTCCATATTGTTATTATAAGCGTTTCCTCTGCAAAGTTCAACGGCTTTGCGAAATATTTTTAACAGTTTATTAAAAGCCGTTGACGAAGAAATAAAAAACTGATAAACTGCATCCATCCCTTACCGGAACCGAACGACACTTTTTCAGTTGGAGGTCATCTTATGGATCAGATCCGCATTGCCGCAGACTCAAGCTGCGACCTGCTTACCATGGACGGCGTGGACTTTGTCAGCGTTCCGCTCACCGTCCGTACTGCTGTGGAGGAATTTCGCGATGACGCCGCGCTCGATGTCGACGCGATGGTCACAACACTTCGCGGCACGAAGGGCCGCACCTTCAGCGCCTGCCCGAACATCGCGGACTGGGAGTCCGCCTTTGGCGAAAGCGGCGATGTACTCGCGTTCACCATTACAAGCAGCCTTTCGGGCAGCTGCAGCGCGGCACTTGCCGCAAAGAAACGCTGCGAGGAGCAGAATCCCTCTCGCCGCATTTTTGTGGTGGACACGCTGTCCGCCGGTCCGGAGATCGCCCTGCTCATCGAAAAGTCAGCCGCCGAACTGCGCTCCGGCAAGAGCTTCGAGGAGGTCTGCACAGCCGTACAGCAGTATCAGCGCCGTACCCATCTGCTCTTTGCGCTGGAATCCATGCACAATCTCGCCCAGAACGGACGAATCAGCAAGCTGGCAGCAACGATGGCCGGTGTTCTCGGCATCCGCGCCGTTGGGCAGGCCAGCGAGGAGGGCACGCTTGAGATGCTCGGCAAATGTCGGGGCGCTCGAAAAACGCAGGAGCTCCTGTTGAGTGAAATGGTGCGGCTTGGCTACAGGGGCGGCAGCGTCCGCATCGGGCATTGCCGGAACGCGACATTTGCATTGGAGCTCTGCACCGAGATCCGGCGGCGATTTCCGGGGGCAGAGGTGAAAAGCCATCCGCTACGTGGGCTGTGCAGCTACTATGCAGAACACGGCGGGATTATGCTGGGCTTTGAGTCATGAAAACGAAGGTCTCGGACAGGAAGGCGCTGCTGCATCTTGCGGTACGCATTCTGACACTGCCGCCCATCGTCATCGGGGTAACGCTGCTTCTGATGTACGCTCCGACAGGGCTTCTGACGCGCAGGGAGCTGTTCCTGTGCGAGGTGTTCCTGCTGGTTATCCCCTTGGCGGCGTACCCGCTGCGGGAGATCTTCCACATTGGAAAGGACCGGCGCAGGGGGCAGCGCGGCACGGCGCTGGTATGCAGCGCCGTTGGGTATCTGTGCGGGTTTCTCTGATCAATTGTTTGATGATATGGAAGTCGAATGGCTGTTTGTGAGCCTGACCTTGAAAAATACAGGTCTGTCTCTGAAAGATGTAAAACACTACATTGAACTATACGGGCAGGGTGATCCTACATTACCGGAACGGTACGAGATCATGAGAAGGCAAAAAGAAAAAACGATTCAGGAGATAGAAGAACTGAAGCTTCGATTGGCTGTACTTGACCGGAAGCTTGACCACTACGGAAAACTTCTCGAAGGCGAGGAGGATACATGGAGCCATGAATATATGCAGGAACTCATCCGGAAAGGAGCAAAACATGAGTAAAAAAGTATGGCTGGTAACAGGATGTTCCAAGGGACTTGGAAAAGCCCTGGTTGAGGAATTGATCGCGCAGGGATATCCTGTTGCGGGAACAAGCCGCAGCAAGGAAAGTCTGGAAAAATCCATCGGAGCGGAGAGCGATCTTTTTCTTCCTCTTTCCATGAATGTGAAAGAGGAAGCCGATGTGAAGAAAGCGATCGCTCAGGCAACAGAGAAATTCGGAAGGATCGATGTTGTGGTAAACAATGCCGGATTTACCCATCTTGCGACAATCGAGGAAATGAGCGACGCCGATGCACGGGAGGAATTTGACATCAATGTGTTCGGTACGCTGAATGTGATCCGCGGTGCGCTTCCGCAGATGCGGGCACAGGGTTCCGGGCATATCTTCAATGTCAGCAGCCTTGGCGCTTACAATGTAGGCCCGCTGTCCGGTATTTACTGTGCTACCAAGCACGCTGTGAAAGCGATCTCCGAGACGCTTGCGCAGGAAGTGAAGGCGTTCGGTATCCATGTGACGGATGTGAAGCCCGGTTTCATGAAGACGGAGTTCTTCGGGTCTTCCCATAAGACCACAGCGCCGGAGGGTTCCCCGTATAAGCATCTGAATGATGAAAACATGAAATTCTATATGGGACAGAACGGAAATCAGGCGGGCGATCCGAAAAAGGCCGCAAAGCTTTACATTAAGGTCGCGGAGATGGATGCGCCATATGAAAGCCTTCCGATGGGAACCGACTGCTGTGATGGCATCCGGGATATCTGCGAAGGAACCGTCAAGCTGATGGAAAAGATGAGAAGTGTGGCAGAGACAACAAACTTTTAAGGAGGCGGCGCATTGAGTAAAATACTTTTGATCAACGGCAGCCCGAACGAGCATGGCTGCACGGATGCCGCCCTTTAGGAAATCGCCGGGGAACTGCGCAGGCAGGGTGTGGACAGTGAGCTGCTGTGGCTGAGAAAGAAACCAATGCCGGATTGTATCGCATGCTTTCAGTGTCAGAAAACAGGACAGTGCGTATTCTCGGATACCGTAAACGAGACCGCTGACCGTATGGATGCGTTCGACGGAATGATCGTTGGATCACCGGTATATTATGGCGGTCCAAACGGAAGGCTTACATCCTTTCTCGATAGGTTTTTCTTCTCGGTAGATAAAAAAATCGCCGGAAAACTGACGGCATCGGTCGTATCATGCAGAAGGGGCGGCGCTTCCGCATCCTTTGAAAGACTGAACCAGTATTTCCTGATGACCAATATGCATGTGGTAAGCTCGCAATATTGGAATCAGGTGCATGGCTATACGGCAGAAGACGCGAAGAGAGACCTGGAAGGAATGCAGACCATGAGGACGCTTGCACAAAATATGTCGTATCTTCTGAAAGCGCAGACAGCGGTGAACGACGCGGGCATCGGGAAGCCGGAATACGAAAAAACGGTATATACGAATTTCATGGATTAGACAGGTCGAAGGCGATCGCCAGAAAACCAAACTCTGCCATCTTCTGTGCGTACAGACCGGAGGACTGCCCCCTTCACCGTGCCAAACGGGCCACTGACGGCAACGGCGGGCAGCTTGCCTTCTGCGCCCTTCAGCGTGTACTCTATCAGTTTGTGCAATGTGGTTCCTTGACCCAGTTTTGACCCAGAATCCGAAAAAAACAGGCAGGGCTGGACGGAAACAATGGAAAATCCGCCGAGCGAATGGTGGTAAAAAGCACAAATCGGAGCCGAAATGACTCCGATTTGCCCTTGAGACAACCTCATAACCCGGAGGTCGGAGGTTCAAGTCCTCCCTCCGCAACCATATCAAGCGGATGTAACTGATTTCAGTTACATCCGCTTCCGTCTGTCAAAGAACCCCTGCTTTCACCGCGTGAAAGCAGGGGTTCTCTTTGACAAGCACAAGGCTCCCCCTATGACAGGGGGAGCCTTTGATCAGCAGGGAAGGGAGCAGGCAAGCCCGCCGAGCCCGGTTACATAGCCGCAATGATCTCCACGATCTCCTGGCCAATGCGCTTCTGGGCCTCCACGGTAGCCGCGCCGATATGAGGCGTGCAGGACACCATGGGATGGCTGTACAGCGCCACATTGCTGGCGGGCTCGTCGGCGTACACGTCCAGACCGGCGGCCCGGACCTTGCCGGACTCCAGAGCGGCCAGCAGCGCATCCTCGTCCACGTTGCTGCCCCGGGAGGTGTTGACGATCACCACGCCGTCCTTCATCTTGGCAATGCGCTCGGCGTTGATGAGCGCGCCGCCGTCCACAGCGGGAGCGTGGACGGAGATGAAGTCGGACTGGGCCAGCAGCTCATCCATCTCCACATAGGGGATGCCCAGCTGCTCGGAGATCACGGGCACCTGATAGATATCGAAGGCGATGACCTTCATGCCGATAGCCTTGGCCATCACGCCCAGGTGCTGGCCGATGCGGCCGAAGCCCACGATGCCCAGGGTCTTGCCCTGCAGCTCGATGCCCTTGCCATAGGCCTTCTTCTCCCACTTGCCCTCGCGCATGGTGTGACCGGCGATGGACAGATACCGGGCGCAGGCGAACATATGGCCCATGGCCAGCTCTGCCACAGACTGGGAGGAGGCGCGGGGGGTATTCTTCACGTCGATGCCGTTGGCCTTGGCATAGTCCACGTCGATGTTGTCCACACCCACGCCGCCGCGGATGATCAGCTTCAGCTGGCCGCCCTTGGCCGCATCAATGTGCTCCTTGCGGACCTTGGTCTTGGAGCGGACCACGGCCACGTCAAACCCGCGCAGGGCCTCGCCCAGCTGATCGGGCTCATAGAACTGCTCCACTACCTCATGGCCATGCTCCCGCAGCTGCGCCATAGCGGTCTTATCCATACCGTCAGTAACCAGAATACGCATCGTAATAATCTCCTTCCATAATACGAAATGTTGTCGGATATAGGGGGCAGGGGGACGCCGTCCCCCGTTTTGCGTGTTACTTGTGCTCTGCCTCGAACTTGGTCAGGAACTCCACCAGCGCCTGGGCGCCCTCGATGGGCATGGCGTTGTACACGGAGGCCCGCAGACCGCCCACGGACTTATGGCCCTTCAGGTTGTCGAAGCCGGCCTCCTTGGAGGCGGCCACCACGGCGGCGTCCAGCTCCTTGTCGCCGGTGACGAAGGGGATGTTCATCAGGCTGCGGTCCTGGGGCACCACGGCGCCCTTGAACAGCTTGGAGGAATCCAGGAAGTCATAGATGACCTGGGCCTTGGCGATGTTGCGCTTTTCCATTTCCTCCAGACCGCCGATGCTCAGCAGATACTTGAACACCTTGCCGCAGCAGTAGATGGCCCAGCAGTTGGGGGTGTTGTACATGCTGTCGTTGTCGGCATGGGTCTTATACTTCATATAGATGGGGGTCTTGGGATCCAGGTCGTCCCGGATCAGATCCTCCCGGATGATGACCACGGCCATGCCGGCGGGGCCCACGTTCTTCTGCACACCGGCCCAGATCAGGCCGTAATCGGCCACGTTGCAGGGCCGGGACAGGAACATGGAGGACTGGTCGGACACCAGCACGTGGCCCTTGGTGTTGGGCAGCTTGTGCCAGGTGGTGCCGTTGATGGTCTCGTTCTCGCAGATATAGACGTAGTCGGCGTCCTCGGGAATGTCCAGGTCGGAGCAGTCGGGGATATAGGAGAAGTTCTTGTCGGCGGAGGAGGCAACCACCTGCACCTCGCCATACTTCTTGGCCTCGGCAATGGCCTTCTTGGACCACGCGCCGGTCTCCACGTAGCAGGCCTTGCCGTTCTTCATCAGGTTCATGGCCACCATGGCAAACTGCAGGGTGCCGCCGCCCTGGATAAACAGGACCTTATAGTTATCGGGGATGTTCATCAGCTT
>OOCD01001122.1_pt1 | contig 17050 bp, 11 predicted proteins | sample 1671791 | NCBI WGS metagenome assembly OOCD01 (sample SAMN06348193, study PRJEB24527) | human gut metagenome | biome: human gut; feature: ankylosing spondylitis patient; material: feces | host: Homo sapiens | place: China | collected 2015-10
CTGCCGTCAACATTATCGAAGACGAAGACGAGTACAAGGTGGAGGTCGCTGCTCCGGGCATGACCCGTGAGGATTTCAAAGTCCACATCAACGAGGACAACGAGCTGATCATCTCCCTGGAGAAGAAATCCGAGGAGAAGGAGGAAGACAAGAAACGCAAGGGTACCTACCTGCGCCGCGAATTCTCCTATACGCAGTTCCAGCAGAGCCTGCTGCTGCCCGACAACATCGAGCGCGAGAAAATTTCGGCCAGGGTCGAAAACGGCGTGATGACCATTGACATTCCCAAGAAGAAGGTCGAGGAACTGGCCGCCGCCACGCGCCAGATCGAAGTGAAATAGGGCTTGCGAGCCCGACGTGGGAGGGGAGTGCCTTACAAGGTACTCCTTTTTTCGTGGCATGTCTCGGCATAATAATAGCCCTTTTATACCTAAAAACGTCCACGGGCGGACAATTCATCCGTAAATCCGCTATCTTTGGGGCATACGCGACAGCATACTAAACCGACGAACATGAAAGTAGGATTGTTCATACCCTGTTATATCAACGCCGTCTACCCCGGGGTGGGGCGTGCGTCGTACGAACTGCTCTCGCGGCTGGGCTGCGAGGTGGATTATCCCCTCGGACAGACCTGCTGCGGGCAGCCGATGGCCAATGCCGGGTTCGAGAAGGACGCCCGGGCGCTGGCAGAACACATGGATGCGCTTTTTGCGCAGTACGACTACGTGGTCGGGCCTTCGGCCAGCTGCGTGGTTTTCGTGCGCGAGGGCTATCCGCGGTTGTTGGACAATTACCGCGAGCATGCCTGCGTCGATTCGCGTATCTGGGAGATCTGCGAGTTCATCCACGACGTGGTGAAGCCCGCGAAGCTGGATGCACGTTTCCCGCACCGGGTGAGCGTGCACAACTCCTGCCACGGGGTGCGCAAAATGGGGCTGTCATCGCCCAGCGAGCTGAACGTGCCCTATATGTCGAAGCTGCGCGACCTGCTCTCGCTGGTCGGGGACATCGACATCGCCGAGCCATCGCGCCGCGATGAATGCTGTGGTTTCGGCGGCATGTTCTCCGTCGAGGAGAACGCCGTGTCTGTCTGCATGGGGCGCGACAAGGTGCGCGACCACATGGCTACGGGTGCCGAATACATTACGGGCGCCGACTCTTCGTGTCTGATGCACATGCAGGGGGTTATCGACCACGACAAACTCCCAATCCGCACCATCCATGCCGTTGAAATCCTCAATTCGAAGTTATGAGCACCCACTCCAAAGCCGCCGCGAAATTCATCGCCGACGCCGATCGCACGGCGTGGCACGACAAGGCGCTTTACGCCGTACGCGAAAAGCGCGACAAGATGGCACGCACGGTGCCCGAATGGGAAGACCTGCGGCGCATGTCGTCCGAGATCAAGCGCCATACGCTGAGCCATCTGGGGCATTACCTCGAAGAGTTCGAACGCAACGCCACGGCCAATGGCATGGCGGTGCACTGGGCCGCCGACGCCGACGAGATGAACGCCACGGTGTGGCGTCTGGTGCAGGAGCACGGCGGGCGGAACCTCGTCAAGAGCAAGTCGATGCTCTCCGAGGAGTGCGGGCTTACGCCCTACCTGCGCGAGCGGGGCGTCGATGCCGTCGAGAGCGACCTGGGCGAGCGGATCATGCAGTTGCTGGAGCTGCCGCCCAGCCACATCGTGCTGCCCGCCATCGGCGTACGCCGTGAGGAGGTCGGCGAGCTTTTCGAACGCGAGTTCGGCACCGAGCACGGCAACAGCGATCCCACCTACCTGACGCATGAGGCTCGCCGCCAGTTGCGGCCCAAATTCCTGGGTGCCGACATCGCCATGACGGGCGTCAACTTCGCCGTGGCTTCCACGGGGACGCTGGCCGTCTGTACCAACGAGGGGAATGCCGACATGGGAACGTCGTTCCCCGACCTGCATATCGCCATCATGGGGTTGGAGAAGGTCATCCCCGACATGCGGGCGCTGGCGGTCTTCACGCGCCTCTTGGCGCGTTCGGGGACGGGGCAGCCCGTCACCTCCTACACGTCGCTCTACCGCAAGCCTGCACCGGGCAAACGGATACACGTCGTGATCGTGGACAACGGCCGCTCGGAGTGGCTGGCCGATGCCGCGCACCGCAACATGCTCAAATGCCTGCGTTGCGGCGCCTGTATGAATACCTGCCCTGTCTACCGGCGCTCGGGCGGCTATTCCTACTCCTATTTCATCCCCGGGCCGCTGGGCATCAACCTGTCGATGCTGCGTTCGCCGAAGCTCCACCACGGCAATGTCTCGGCCTGCTCGCTGTGCTACTCCTGCTCGGACGTATGCCCGGCGATGATCGACCTCGGGGAACAGATTTACGCATGGCGGCAGGAGTTGGCGCCCATGCATCTGGCCGACCCGGTAAAGAAACTGACGGTCAAAGGCATGGACTTCATCATGGGAGGGCGACGACGATTCTACGGCGGCATCGCGCTGGCCCGCGTCGCGGAGCATCTCCCGCACGCCGTGCTCAACAACCGGTTCAATCCGTGGAGCGCCCCGCCGTTCGCCCCCAAGACGTTCAATGCCCTGTGGAAGCGGGGCGAGGTAAAATCCGGAAAAATGAGTAAAGATGAATAACAGCAAGGAAAACATACTGAAACGGATCGCCGCGGCGGGAATGCCCGAATACGCATACCCCGACTTCGGCTACGAACCCCAGCATTTCGACGACCCTGCGGCGATGTTCGCCCAGCGGCTCCGGGCGGCCGGGGGCGAGGCCGTATGGCTGGACGGGGCAACGACGCTCGATGAGGTCGTACGCCGCTGCTACCCCGATGCGAAGAGTGTCGCTTCGGCACTGCCCGAAGTGACGCTCGCCACGGTGAATCCCGACCGGGTCGAAGACCCGCGCGAGTTGGTCGACATAGACTTGGGGGTCGTTTCGGGGGCGTTCGGCGTCGCCGAGAACGGTGCCGTGTGGATCCCGCAGGACATCCGCCACAAGGCGCTCTATTTCGGCGCCACGGCGCTGATGGTCGTCATCCCGCGCGATGCGCTGGTCGATACGATGCACGAAGCCGTCGTGCGCCCCGAAGTCGGGGACTTCGCCTACGGGTGTTTCATGTCGGGCCCTTCGAAGACGGCCGACATCGAACAGGCGCTGGTATTCGGCGCCCACGGGCCGATGTCCGTCACCGTCGTGCTGCGCTGACCGTCTGCCCCGGGAGCGGGGAGTATGCCATGTGCCGGTCGGGATTTCCCGTGCCTTTTTCTGCCGCGGCAGCCGGCTTTTTCGCGGGCTTGTTTTTCCGGTACGGATTTTTTATCTTTGCCGTATGACGACCGAACTTTGCGCCTACAGCGTCGAGGCGTGCGAGACTGCCCGCCGTGCGGGTGTCACGCGCGTGGAATTGTGTGCCTCCCCTTACGAGGGCGGCACGACCCCTTCGGCTGCCGCCATCCGTATGGCGCGCCGTATCGGAGGGTTGCAGCTCAGCGTGATGGTGCGTCCCCGCGGCGGGGATTTCCTCTATTCCGATACCGAATTCCGCCAAATGCTCGAAGAGGTGCGCTTCGCCCGCGAATGTGGCGCCGACGGCGTGGTCTTCGGCGTGCTCACCCCCCCCCGACGGGCGGGTCGACGTGCAGCGTACGGCTGCCCTGGTCGCCGAGGCGGGGCCGATGCAGACCACCTTTCACCGGGCGTTCGACATGGCGTGCGACCTGGAGGAGGCGCTCGAAGCGGCGGTGGCTGCCGGATGCCGCCGGATCCTGACCTCGGGGGGCCGCAATACGGCCGTCGAAGGCATCGACACGCTGCGGGCGTTGGTGGCGCAGGCCGCCGGGCGCATCGAACTGATGGCCGGCAGCGGCGTCAACCCCTCGAATGTGCGGCAGCTGGCGGCCACGGGCGTCGATGCCGTGCATTTTAGCGCTCGCAGCGTGCGTCCGGGCGGCATGGTTTTCCGCAACCCGCATGTTTCGATGGGCGGCTGCGGCGATGTTTCCGAATACGATCTTCTTTGTGCCGACGAACGGCTCATCCGACAAATACTTACCCTGCTCGAACCATGAAACGCATCATCTTCCTTTTGCTGGGGGCGTGTCTCTGTGCCTGCGGCCGTTACGGCTGCGGTGTCCCCGCCGGGTACGAACCGCTGCTGGATGCCGCGCTGGCCGGCTGCCCGCGCGCCGACAGCCTGCGGAATTTGCTGCGGCAAACCCCGCGCGAGCAGCGCGAAGGAATGGCCTTCCTGATCGCCCACATGCCCCGGGGCGACCGCGACACGATGCGCCTCGACCTGCTGCGCGAGAATGTGGAATATGCCTACCGTGCCCGCCGGGACTACCCTTGGACACGTGCGCTGCCCGATTCCGTCTTCCTGAACGAGGTACTGCCCTATGCCGCCGTGGACGAGGTGCGCGACAGCTGGCGGGCGGATTTCTACCCGCGCTTCGCCCGGCGCGTGGCGCTTTGCCGCGACATCCGCGCGGCGATCGACTCCGTGAACCGGAATATCGCGGCCGACGTCGGGGTGGAGTACAACACCGCCCGCGAAAAGACCAACCAGAGCCCTGCCGAGTCGATGCGGCAGCATATGGCCTCCTGTACGGGGCTTTCGGTGCTGCTGGTCGACGCCCTGCGCGCGGCGGGAATCCCGGCGCGTTTCGCCGGGACGCCCGCGTGGCACGACGACCGCGGCAACCACAGCTGGGTCGAGGTATGGATCCGCTGGTATTTCACGGAATATTCCCCTTCGGGGCTCGACCATGCCTGGTTTCTTTCGGATGCCGGGCGGGCCTCGACGACCGTATGCACGGCATCTTCGCCGTGTCGTTCCGGCCCACCGGCGACTGGTTTCCGATGGTGTGGAGCGAGGACTCGCGTGAGGTGCACGGGGTGGACGTCTCGCAGCGTTACCGCGACCTTTATGCGGCCTACGAGCATACCCTCGTGGCGCAGGGAAGGCATACGACGGTGACTTTTGTGATGTACGACAGTGCGGCGCACGAAGGGCGCTCGGACGCCCGCGTGGCGGCCAATGTCGATGTCTTCTGCGGTGCCGAGCAGATGGGCGGAGGCCGCACGGCCGGGCCGAGGCAGGACATGAACGATGCGTTGAGGTTCCTGCTGGAAAAAGGCAAGTCCTATACGTTCCGCTACGAGAACGCCCGCGGCGAAACGACGGAGGTCACGGCCGAGGTGGGCGATGCCCCGCTGACCGTTACGGGATACATGCGATAGCGCCGTTCCCCCCCCCTGTTCGGGAATCCTGTCCTTCACCGCTTCACCGCCGATGGTGCGGAGCGGGCTGTCGGCTCGCTCCCCGAAAATGGAAATCACCCCTGCCGGAGATAACTCGGGCGGGGGTGAAGTCGTAAGAACCGGGCTTGTCGGACAGCACTTTCCGTTAGGGCTGCTTTTCCGTATCCGTGCCGGGCACTTCGGCCCGGAAGTCGATGTCGATTCGGTCGATCAGCAGGCTCGGAATCGGCACGAGCCCTGTGTGCGGGGCGTGTCCGAGTTCCATATGCAGGATGGGGTAGGGCCGGCCCGACGGGTCGGTTGCGTCGCGCCCGGCGGTGCGGAATCCCATCCGTTCGTAGAAACCCGCGGCCTGCGGGTTCTGCTCGTTGACGTCGACCCGCCGCACGCCGCAGTGCCGTGTGATGTGGTTCACGAGTTGCCGGCCGAATCCCTTGCCCCGCATTCCGGGGGCGACGAACAGCATTTCGAGCATATCGCCTGCGACGCCTGCAAAGGCGGTGAATCCGCCGAACTCGTTTGCCCGGCTGTCGCGTCCTGTTTCGCCCGTTGGGCCTGTCGCGGTCGATCCCCTGTTCCCGTCTGTCCCGCCAGGCCCGTCTGTCCCGTCTGTTCTGTCGCCGGTGTCCCGTGTGACATACAGATCTACGGCCGGAAGCGCTTCGTTGCGAACCATCTGCCGGAAGAAGGGGATGTCCTCCTCGCTGAGGAAATCGTGCGTCGCCCGCACGGAGGCCTCCCAGAGGGCGGTCAGTGCGTCCAGTTCTGCGGGCGAGGGTTGTGTGAGGTGTTCGATCATGTTGCAATAAGGGTTATAATAAGGTTACGGGCGGTTTCCGCCGCGCGAAGTTCCGGGCGAGGGCGGCTGCAAAGGGCGTGCGGAATGTGCGGGCACCGAATGCGCACCCTTTCACGCAGGCGCAGCAGCGGATGCAGCGTGCCGGGTCGGTGTGCAGCTCGTCGCCGCGTGCGATGGCCTGCGTGGGGCACAGTGCGACGCAGCGGCCGCATTGCGTGCAACGTGCGGCATCTCCCTCGGGCAGCAGGACGACGGGGTTGCGTTTCTGCCGGCGGCGGTAGCCCAGTACGAACCGGATGAAGCGCAGCTTCGGGAGGAGCGGTGTACGCGGTTCGCGCAGCTTCGCGGGGTCGATGGGGACAAGGGCGCCCGTCGCGGGGGCCTTGGCTGCATCCATGCTGTCGGTTTGGGTTGTCCGGGTGGTTGCTGCGGTGTCGGATGCCGTTTCCGGGTTCCTGCCGGGAGAAGACCCTGTTTTCGCTAATTTTTCGCGCACCTGAGCCCCGAATGCCGTGGCGGCAGCCAGATCCTGCGCGTCGGGGCGTCCCTGTGCGATCGGGGTTTCGGGCGTGCTGTACGAATGCTCGCCGACGAATGCCCCTGCCGCTACGGGCACGAATCCCCGCTCCGCGACGAACGAGGCGAGCTCTGCGACGGCCGTGCCGAACGAGCGGTTGCCGTAGACGGCCAGGACGATGGCCGGAGTGCCTTCGCCGCGGATCTCCCGCAGGCGTTCCAGGGCTGCGGGTGCCACGTGCCTTCCGTAAACCGGCACGGCGAATATGGCGACGGCCCCAGCCGGCAGCGGAGCGGGTTGTCCGGCGGGGTAGGTATATCAGGATGATCGGGCGTATCCGGCGGCGTAGGCGGGGTAGGGGGCGTAGGCGGCGTGTCCGGATTGGTGGGGGTGTAAGCACCCACCTTGGGGCTGGCATCCACCGCATAATTCCACTTGCCATCCTCCGCCATGGGCAGAGAGACAAGGAACGGATTGATCGGCTCATAGCCCTTGGAAGCCTCGGTCTGCACGATCAGATACAGGCCCAGCTCCAGACCACGGAAGGTCACGTTGCCGTCCGCATCAATGGTCTTTGTGGTGCCCTCGGCGCTTTGGGGCAGATACTCCTGCAGCTGGGCCGCAAGGGTGCTGTCGGTCAAATCACCCAGCGCAATGCCGCAGCCGTAGAAATCGCCGCAGTATTCGTAGCTCAGGTTGCCGTTTTGGCGCTTTACCTCGGCCACACGGTACAAAGTGAGCTTGCCGCCGCTCAGCGCCTTATCGCTGGCGCTGTCGTACAGCGTAACGCGGATGGTGCCGGTAGTGGGATTGCCGCTGCTGTCCACCAGCTTGATGTTTGCGCTGGTGGCAAGGGCAGGCAGCGCACTTGTTACCAGAAGGCACAGCACCAAAAGCAGGGCCGCAGCGTGCTTTTTGAGATCAGTGCGTTTCATGTTTTTCACCTCTTGTAGATTTGCGTTTGCGGTTGGAGAACAGCAGCCAGAGCAGCAGCACCAGCAGCAGGGGCAGTGCCATGATGGGAGCTGTGATGATAGGTTCGATCTTGACGGCATCGGCTGTTACACGGATGTGCTTGAGCTTGTCCGGCGTTTCGATGCGCCGTCCCCGCACCAGAAGGCGGTGGGAGTTGATGCCGTAGGGGGTGCAGGTCATCAGGGTGACGTAATCCTTGCCGTCCACCACCTTGAGGTTGTCCGTCTCGGTGGGCAGCACGATGGAGATCTGGTCCACCTCATAGGTCAGCACCCGGTCCAGCACCGTGATGGTGAAGGTGTCGCCCACTTCCAGATGGTCCAGATTGGTGAACAGCTTGGCACTGGGCAGGCCGCGGTGGGCCGAAATGACCGCGTGGGTGCTGCCGCCGCCCACCGGCAGGCTGGTGCCCTCCAAGTGGCCTGCGGCGATCTGCAGCACGCTGTCGCTGGTGCCGTGGTAGATGGGCAGCTCCACGCCGATTTTGGAGATGGTGATGTAACCCATAATACCGGTGCCGGTAATATCCAGCGTTTCGTTGTAGCCGGTAAGCTGATCCGGGCGGTAAAGGGCGTTTTCGTTGGCGGCCACCTGTGCGTTAAAGGCATCGGCGGCGTCAAAATAGGCGCTGTAATCCGCATCGGTCATGTTGTCCACGTCCTGCGCGTAGTTTGCCACCGCGCGGGACTGGTTGCGCTGGTTGACGTAATCGCTGATAGTGGGGTATAACATCACGGATAGACCCACGAAAAAGACGAGGATCAATATAATGGTGCTTTTGTTCTTTTTCATGGGCTACTCCCTAACGTTATAGTTTCAGGATCAGAGCAGGGAGCCTTGCGGCCCCGCTCTGTGCCGGGGGAAAGGAGAGCTTAGTGGTTCTCCATGCGCTTTTTGGTGATGAGCAGGATAGCTGCTGCAGCCATCAGGCCGCCGCCGATCACATAGAAGATGGTGGTGCCGATGCCGCCGGTGCCGGGCAGGGTAGTACCGCGTTTGTTCTCGATGGGAACAATTTTTGCATCACCGGCACCCGCAAAATCTTCCTCATTGTCCATCCTATACTGGACCGTGTAAGTAGCGCCCGAGAGGGTGTTGCAGCTACTGTCAATCAGAACTTCCACATCAGAGGTCAGGCCGTTGAAGCCGTCGGGAGTTGCGGTTTCCTTCAGGAAGTAGGTGCCTTTGTCCAGACCTTCAACGCCAACAATGGAGGTTGCGTTAGTCTTAAGCTTAGTGGCTTCATTCTCAGCTTCAGTCCAACCGGACAGCTTGTTGTTGGAATCGAACTTTGCGTACTCAGCCTTATCGTCGGCATTCTTGCGGTACAGCACGAACTCAACATTAGCCAGATACTGCATGGTGTCGTCACTATCGGTGAAGTACTTGAAGATATTGAATTTCCAAGTATAGGTCTTGGTATTGCTGGGGATGGTCTTGCCCGATTCGCCGTACTTCAGCCAAGTTTCGTTGTCGTTGCCGGCAGTACCAACCACAGCATTGCTGTTAATGGTAGCGGAGTAGGTTACAACCACCTTATCGTTGGTATGCAGAGTACCATTGGGGAAAGAAATCTCAAAAGTGCACTTATCGGTATTGGTGTACTTTACCGTGTAGTTAGTAATGGGAGTGGTGTCATTTACCTTTACGGCAATGGAATCCTCCTTAAAGGTCAAACCATTGGACATCTTATCGTGCAGAACGTAGTTGGTGGGGTTACCATCGGTCACGTAGATGGTGGTCTGGAAGTTTACGGTATCGCCAACGTTGCCGTCGTTGCCCTGACCCCAAGAGCCGGAAGCGTACTCAACTTCCTTTGTCACAGTGGGGACACCGTTCTTTTCCTTGATGGTCACTTCTTTTGCAGTGGTATCAATGGAGCAGATCGCATCGTTGGTCAGGTCAGAAACCACCAGATACCAGCCGAGGGGCAGGTTATCGAAGGTTACAGTGTTCAAGCTTGCTTTTTCAGAGCGGTCAGCAGTGAGGCCAGCATCCTCCTTATCCTTAACATACTGACCGGCAGCTACTGCAAGTGCCTTGATAGCAGTGCCATTATCTGCGTTATCAGAGTTTGCCCAAGTAACAACACCGGTCTTGGAATCAACAGATAAATAGGCCGTCTGCTCCTCAACAAAAGCTCCCCACTTATCATTTTTTTCATAGCGGAAGGACTTAGCAGTATCATTGTACTGAAGATTCAGAATACGGTAGATCTTATAGGTATGACCTATAACAGCGTTATCAATGGTGATCTTACCCTCGCCAGTGGTAGCACCAGCACCCCCAGCCGCAAACGCCGGGATCGCCATGGCGCAAACCATAGCAACTGCCAGCAGTGCAGCCATGAGTTTCTTCATTGCTTTTTTCATGGAAAAAGCCCCTTTCTTTTCTGCCCCTTGCCGCCCCCTGCGTTTTGCACAGGGGGGGGGGGGAGGGGGGTCGTTTTTGTTTGGTCTATCGCGTAAACTTTGCGCTGGGCGGGCGGGGGCTCAGCCTCGGGCGTCCGGCAGGGAAGTGCAGTTTAGTCATCTGCCCTCCCTTCGTGTCTGCGCTTGCGGTGGATAAAACTATATGCCAGCGCAGACAGCATCATTGTGCCGCCCACGGCTGTGTACGGGAGTGTGCCGGTGCCGCCGGTAGAGGGGAGCTCGTAGCCGGAGTTTTCCTTTTCTTTGTTGGTCAAAAGGATGATATCAGCACCCTTCACATTGTTTACGGTGTATTCCACATCGTATCTTGTGTTGGTGGAGGTCTCCACTACGTAGAAGTAGCAGTTAAGATCATCGGCAGGGATTTCATAGGTTGTTTTCCAGTCGTTTGCTTTTGTAAGCTTAAACTCCCCCGGCACAAGGGTGCCAACGCCGTTTGGAGCATCACGCTTGTAAAGCTGCACGGTAACTTCAGCGGGTAGCTTTGTGTTGTTGCCGTCCATAAAGGTACCGTTCTGATCTTTCCAGAGCTTTTGGATGGTAAGGCGGTTGCTCGTGTTCTTTACCGTCAGGGTAATGGCATCGCCCTCGTAGTAGTAGCTGACATCATCCCGAGGAACTTCTGCCAGCTCTGTTGACCCAACCGCATTGAGATATGCAGTATTGGAATCAGTTCCGGCCGTAGTCCAGATGAAGTAGTGAGGGGTATCATCTTTCATATAGCCAGCGGGCGCTTCGGTCTCGGTCAGGCGGTAAAGGGTGTCGAAGGGGTACAGAACAGTGCCGTCAGCGGTGCTGCCGCTGCCGCTGTTCGAGAAGGAGAGATAGAAGTAACTGCGATCCTCTGACTTGGCAGGAATGTCTGCATTTACAACTACAAACTTGTTGTGGCTCTTATCATACTTTTCCAGCTGGAAACGTGCACCGGGCAGGGAAGTTTTAACGTTGTTGCTATCTACCTTGTGGATGGTCAAGCCTACCGTGTGTGCGCTGCCGCCAGCGATAGATTGCACAACGTCGAACGAAACATCTTTGGTGGTGTAGCCGTAAAGCTCTGCGGTGTTTGTCATCGTGTAGGCGGTGTTGCTGGTGTTTGCGTACTTATATTCCAGCAGATACGATTGCTCGTTCGGCACCTGAACGGTGAGGATATACCCTTCCGAAGTCTCCTGATAGCTCGTCTTGTAGGAATCGGAGGGGAGCTCTACGCCTTTTTTACCGGTAGCTGCATCATAATCATACAGCTTGATCGAGGAATCAACCAGCGCAGCACTGTTTTTAGGACGACCAGGAACGACCACTTTGTCTGTCAATGTGATCCTTGATTCATCGCCAAGCTTCAACTTTTTGGGGTTGATGACGATGGAATAGGTGACCTCGTTGGCTGTTGAATCGTAGGAGCCGCTCTTTTCCAGCAGGGAGTTTTGGTATTCCACGGTGGTTCTTGTTGTAGAACCACCTACGCCCACCCACTTTGCAGTGTTGGTGAAATATTGGGTCTGGGTAGTCGTAAGGCTCGAGTCCCAAATGTCTTTATTTACCTTGACGGCATAGCGGATGTAGAAGGAAGTGAATTTACCTGCAACATACCTGATTTCATCATTTAACGTGAATTTCAAGCTGTTTGCTGTAGAATCATAAGTGTGCGTAAAGAAGCATTCATCACTCAGACTGATATTGGTCAACCAACCACCGGTCGCAGGAGAGTAGTCTACAGATGCAGTATACCATTCATTATCCGCTGCAATCAACTGGGCAGAGCCGTCAACATAGGTCACATGATCCGGCAACGTATCGGTGATGGTTGCGGGGAGGATCGGAATACCCTTGTTGGTTTCCAGCTTGAGCTGGTAGTAGATATAGGTCTCGCCATCTGTGCCATTGCCCGCCGTTATTTTAACATTGTCAGCCGCGTAAAAACCGGCAGAAGCTGCGGTTTCAGGCGGCTTATCGGCGGACATTTTGATCAGCTTCATGGGAGTGGGCGTGGCGGGGATATTGTACTTATATTCGGCAGAGCTGCCATTGGATTCGTTCTTGAAGCCGATAGTCTGTCCCGCGTTCAGCCCACTGAAAGAGCCCTGCGTGCTGTACTCGGAAATGACAACAGAATCGATCCGTGCGCCGGTATAACCATCCTTCTGGAACACCAGCTTGAAGGAACCAACGTGTGACGTATCCGTAGGAGACGGATCGCCAAGCTTAACGGTGGCAAGCGGAGTACCGGAACAATCGTTCGTGGAATAATACATGATCTGCAGGGAAAGCTTGTTTTTTTTCAAATCACTGTACTTGATTTCCGCGCCGTCTTTAAGCGTGAGAGCGAGGTTCTTGGTGATCTCTTCATGCAGGTCTTTTAGGATGGCGTAGTGGTCACTGCTTGTGACCGTACCAGAAGAGACCCAAGGCTTGTTGATGCAGTCCGTGATCTCAAGAAGCTTATCCGATTGACCCTCGCTTTCGTTCCAAACGTAGGGCGGTGTAACGGTCAGCTTCCAACGCATTTTGAAGGGCTCGCCGTTTGCCTTGCTGTCATCAAGAGTGGTATTGTCCAGCGCTTGCTTATAATGGGACTGCCCACGGTTATCGTAGGATGCAGTACCGGAAGCATCCCACTTTTTGTTGCCGTTCAGCTCCAAAGAAGCGCTATTGATAACACTACTGCCGACCGTGAAGCCCGCAGGAGCTTTGGTCGTGTAGGTGACGGTGTACTGATAATCGGGGTTACTGGTATTGAATTTTACGTTATCGAACTTATAGGTGAAGCTAGTAGCGCCCGTAAATTTATTGGTTTCTTTCAAAATCGTACCAGATCTGTTGCCGGAAACCTCGAAGTAACCGGTCATCGTGTGGCCGGACGGCAGGGTATCCTTGAGCTCAAAGTTGTATATGGACGCACCGTTGGGTTTGATGTTGATAGTCCATTTGATCTCGCCTGAATCAGGGTCATATCTGCCGCTCTTTTCCATCTCATTTTGGAAATAGATATCCGCTTTTCCTTTTTCGTCATTGGCATAGGCGCGGTTGGATAGGGTATCACCATTCGGGCCAATATGATCTACAACTACATCGTATTCAAGGACATAGCTCTCACCCTCGCCCAGTGCGGGCAGACCACTAACACTGTCTGTACCAGTGATCTTGATGCCCGGGTTGCCATCAACAACGCCATCGCTGCCTAAACCGCTGCTGTGAACATCCACAACCTTGAAATCTTGATCTTTGGTTAGTGTTTGTGGTGCTCCGGTTTGCGGTACTTTTTTGACTTGGACAGTATCTTTATCATAGCTTGTGTTTTTAAATGCGCTGCCCAGATTCAGATAGTCGCTCAGCACAATGGGCTTGCCGCTGCCATTATCAGAACTGGCTGTAACGGTGTAGTGCATTTTGTATTTGCCGTCCGCCGTCCGGCCGCTGTGCACGCCCGTTTTACTCACAGTAAGGTCTGTTTTTTGCTCGATCTTGATGGTAGTACCGTCACCGGGGAACTTGATCTCTTCTTTGTTGGTGGCAGTTTTCTTGTCTACCGTGCAGTTAACATAGAAGTGACCGCTGGTCTGCTTACTGTCCAGACTATCATTAAAGGTAAGGGTGACATTGCCTTTTGTATCAACCTTGATCGAACCGATAATATCTTTGTTGTTTTCGCTCTTCAACACACCAGAAGCATCTTCGCTCAGCGTAAAACCAGCGGGCAGCTTGTAGGTCAGCTGCTTTGTGCCCTCAGGCAGGCCGCTAGCAGAGGGGATGTTGAAGTGGTAAGTAAGCTGAACACTTCCGCCATCCTTGACCGTAAGGTCAGGAACTTTCTGCGGATTATAGTTGGTTTTTATAGTGTAATCCTTGCCGTTGACCGTAGCGGTTGCTTCTTTGATCCAGTTTTCGTCCAACGTGGCCGTGGTGCTTGCAGTCATGGGCTCACCCGTCAGCATAAGCATATCGGGTGCTCGCAGTGCGCCGTCAACGGCAGAGGAGAGCATCTCGTCTGCGTACTGGGCGGCGGCAACATCCACCACGGCCAGAACCTCGGCGTTGGAAAGGGTGACCTCAGCCACCTTGCCGTCCACGTCGCCGGAGATGACGGTCAGGGTGTTCTCGTCCGTCTCGCTCACGATGCCCACGGTCTCCACGGGCTGAGCGTCAGTCACGGTGGTGGTCTGCGGCTCGGCAGCGGGGGAATCCACGCTGGGGATAAGGGCGTCCGCGCCGGATGCAGAGGTGCCGGTGCTGTCCACCGGCTTTGCGGCGGGCTGCTCCGGGTTGGCGGTGTCGGGGAGATCGGGGGTGATCACGCTGTCGGCAGCGGGGGCGTCCTCGGCGGCGGGGGCGGTATCCAGCGCAGAAGCGCCGGAAGTTTCAAGCTCTGCGCCGTTCTCGAAATCGGTGTCCATGCTGAACTGGTCGTCCAGATCGTCCGCTGCACCATCGGCGCTGCTGTCCACAGCCACGGTGCGGGTGACGTACTTATTATAAATAACGATGTCGCCCACATTGGCGGCGCTGCCGTCCTCGCCGTCCAGCAGCCAATCCATGTCGCTCATGGAGCTGCGCAGGGCAAGCACGCTGGCCTCCTGCGGGATGGCGCTCTGGGGGATACCGGCGTACTTCAGGCAGTAGGAGAGGAACATCACGTCCCACTCGCCGTAGGGGTTGCCGTAAGACTGGCCGTAGCGGGAGTAGTAGCGCAGGGTCACGCCGTCTGCGGGGTCGATCTCGAAGTTTTTCTCGCTCTGCTCGTAGCCCAGCTGGGTCTTTGCCACGCTGAGCAGGTCCTCGTCCCAGTTGCCGGTCATCACGGCCTCGGCGTTGGCGGCCTGCCACTCTTCGGGGGTCTCAACGTCGGCGGAAGTGTCGCTCAGGCAGGCTACAGTGTGGTGATGCTCCGGCAGGGGGCAGGTAAGCACTTCCTCGTAGCAGGCGTCAGTGTGGTGGTGGTAGATGGGCTCCACGGTGTCCACCGTCGGCTCCAGTGCCACAGGCTCGGCCACAGCCATAGCCGCCAGCTCGGCGCTCTGGGTGGGCTCCACCACCTGCTCCACAAGCTCGCCCTCTTCCAGTCCACAGGTCAGCTCGTACTCGGTGGTATAGCAACTTTCGTCGTGGGTATGCTCAAATTTGTCGCAGATCAGGCTGCCATCCTCGGGGTCGAAGCAGTCGTCACCGTGGACGTGCTCTTCCTCCATGCAGGTCAGAGTCTGCACCTCGGTGTAGCAGTCCTCGGTGTGCTCGTGGGGCACAAACTCGATCTGCGGCTCCAGCGACAGCGGCATGGGCTCAGCCTCAACGGTGGGCTGGCTGGTGGCAGCAGCGGCGGCCACCTCGTCCGCATTTTCAAGCTCGCCTTCCTCGTAACCGCAGGTGAGCACCTTGGTGTAGCAATCCGCGGTGTGGGTGTGCTCCTCCTCGCCGCACTGGTACTGCGCGGTCATCGAAATGCCCACGCCATGCAGCTGCCAGTTGACGAACAGGGTGGTGATCATGGCAAGTGCCAGCACAAATGCGGTGTAGCGCCGCAGGGTGTGCCGGTTCTCACGGAACCGCTCCATGTACGTTTTAAGAATGTCGTTCATAACGAAATACCTCCTCCCGGGGTCAATGGATCAACGAGAAACTGGACAAGGGCCATATCCGCAGGAAAACCCTGCCCACGATCTGGCTTTTTTCAACGCAGCCTATCACGCTGCTGCGGCTGTCGATAGAGGTGGCACGGTGGTCGCCCAGCACGAAGTAGCGGTTTTCCGGCACCTGATAGGGGAACCGGATGTCGCATTCGCCCACGGTCAGCGCGTCCACATAGGGTTCGTCCAGCGCCACGCCGTTTACCGAGACTACGCCGTTCACGTCCATATCGATCACATCACCGGGCTGCCCGATGATGCGCTTGAGCAGCAGCTTGTTCTGCCAGTAAAACCCGCATAACTCACCGTTTTCAATGTGGTTGGATTTTACCAGCAGGATAATGTCTTTATCATTTAATGTAGGGTACATGCTGTCGCCGGAGACCTGAAGCACCGGCAGAAACAGCGTAGCCAGCAGCACGGCTGCTGCGGCCACCACCACCAAAATATAGATCGTACTGCGCAGCACCCGCTGGTAGCGGCTCTGGTACGCAAGACGCTCACGTTCTGCGGCCACTTCCTCGGTGGAAGGGATGGAAGCGAACCGGATATCGCGTTTTTTCATGTTTCCTCCGAAGGCAGACCGTCAGTGCTGCGGTATTGATCCAGCAGCTCGTTGGCCTTGTGGTCAAATGCCTGCCAGCGCTGCTGCACCTCCTGCTCGGCGCGCTCTACCATGGCCTTGCAGTCGGCCTCGGTCTGGGTGCGTTTTTGCGCGGCGGCGGCGGTCATGGCGTCGCATTCCTGCTGCGCCTGCGCTTTCAGGCTGTCGGCGTCTGCCTGTGCCTGCTCCAGAATGCGTTTGGCCTCGCTGCGCGCCTGCGAAAGGGTATTGGCGGCGGTGGCGTTGGTGTCCGCAAGACTGGCCTGCACCGAGTGCAGATAGTCATCGGCGGCGGCCTGCGCGGCGGCGAACACGTTGTTCAGCTCCAGCGCGGCCTGCGCGATGGAACCGGCGCTTTCCAGCCGGAGCTGCCGGTCCTGCAGCTGCGCGGTGAGCGCGGCGTTCTGCGCCTTGAGCTGGTCCTCGCTCTGTTTCAGCGCATAGATGATCTCTATTAGTTCAGCGCGGTGCATCCGCCGCAGTTCACGATCTGCCATTTACGTACAAACTCCCAAATGTAAGATGACGAAATTTCTTTCGAAAATTCCGAAAAAACTTAAAGAAAATGCCTGAAAAATCGCTTGCCGCCGCGCGATTTGCGCGACCAGAGAGGTCTTTTATAAACTATCTTATTTTAGCACATTCCATGTAACAACAATATAACAAATCAGACACAAAATCAAGAGATAAAGCCCAAAAAATATCGCATTTTTTTGCTTTTTATATAGAAAAAGCCCAAAAAACGGCCACTGACCCCCCAAAAGCTTAAAAAGTTTGTTCACAATTCTGGAACGTGAAGTGCTGCGCAGTAATGCACTGAATTACAGCGTGTACGAAAAACGGGAGCCGC
>OOCD01001167.1_pt1 | contig 16622 bp, 12 predicted proteins | sample 1671791 | NCBI WGS metagenome assembly OOCD01 (sample SAMN06348193, study PRJEB24527) | human gut metagenome | biome: human gut; feature: ankylosing spondylitis patient; material: feces | host: Homo sapiens | place: China | collected 2015-10
AGCATCGGTTATTTGTTTCCCGTCGGTAAAAGGCAGGTTTTGTTCGCCAAGCGTTCCTATATATAGAAGTTCGGGTTCGAACCGTGCATCGTTAACAAAAAAGCGACCAGCCGGAGCCGATCGCTTTCTATTCTATGCTGGAGCATCCAGAGGGGTGCTTCCGAACTCATTTTCTCGCTGCCATTCATGCTTTCGAAGCATCTTTCTACAGCCCTCGTTGTCTATCCTCGTATCTCACAGGTCTTCCGGAAATTCACAAGCAGTCTTAGGGTCAATTTAGTTCTGCTTTCAGAGACTTGTTTGAGAGTTTTTAAAGACAGTTCAAAACAATAAGTGAGACACCATAAAGCAGAGCAAGATGAGCCGGATAGAAAATGTAGAAGAAATATTTGAGCTTCAGCCCTCGCTTGCCATTATAAAGATTGATAAGCAGCAACGAAACGACCGCGGCAGCAACATCAGGATTAAATATATTAGCTGTAGCAAACTCAAATCCGCCGCCAACTATATGGCATGACGAAAGGAGCACTGCGCATACTGCAGCAAAGAACATCTTGGCCTTGCTGTCGTGGAATAAATAGAATGCAGCCACAAGCAGAATGCCATACACACCGCCATCTAGTTTAGTGTATTCAGCTGCCAGTGCTGTCAAAACAATCAGAGCAGTTTCTGCGATGTACCTCTTCCATTTTGAAAGGCTTTGTATCTTTTCCAGAATTATCAAGAAGACCAAGCAAAGCAGGAGCTCACACATAACATTTTGTTGCCGAAGGTCAAATAGTTGCCCGGTTTGAACGAAATCGTATATGGGCTCCGCAATGATTGCGAAGACAAGCATATTTCGCAGGTACCTCTTTATGTCATGAGTATGCAAAAATCCCTCAACTATCAAAAAGCAAAATAAGGGAAATGCAATTCTGCCAAGAACATGAAGCACATCCGAAGCCTCGCTTAGAATCGCCCACTGTTCGTCTGATATCTGACTGTACGATGCGTGAGTCATGATTCCATTGGTCAGGACGATCCTGCTTACGTGATCGAGAACCATCGAAATGGCTGCTATTATCTTTAATGTGCTGCCGCTAATTTCGTATCTATTTGTTTTCATTTCGTATTCCTTACTTTGGGTGGGCCGTCAGGGGTTCAGCCTGCTCCGCAGGCGGCCGCTGCGGCGCTTCGCGCCTTGCGCGCTGCGCTGGCAAACGCTTACGCGTTTACTCAGCTCCGCGCCCTTTCGGGTTCGAACCCGCGTCGCGGCAACAAAAAAGCGGCCGGCATCCGCCAGTCGCTTTTCCATTCTATGGTGGGCCGTCAGGGGTTCGAACCCTGGACCTTGGGATTAAAAGTCCCCTGCTCTGCCAGCTGAGCTAACGGCCCGCGGGTGGCATTGTACCACGGTCTGGGGCTATTCCCAACTCCATTGGCCGTTCTGGAAAATCACAACTTCACGTCCATCAGGCGTAATGCCCGTAATATCGATATCGTCCGTGCCGATCATAAAATCGACGTGCGTGCTCGAGACGTTAACGCCATGCTCCAGGAGCTCCTCCTTGGACATGTCATACCCACCCTCGATGCATTCGGGGAAACCGACACCCAGCGCGAGATGGCAGCTGGCGTTCTCATCATAGAGCGTGTCATAGAACAGAACGCCACTTTCACGGATCGGCGTGTTCTTGGAGATAAGCGCGACCTCACCCAGATGAGCGGCACCTTCATCGGTGTCAATGATGCTCGCAAGCGTCGCCTTGCCCACGCGGGCATCGTAGTCCGCTACGCGGCCGGCCTCGAACTTAATCCAAAAATCGTCGACCTTGTTACCGTGGTGAATGAGCGGCATGGCCGAGTACACGATACCGTCGGCGCGCATACGATCAGGCGAGGTGAAGACTTCCTCGGTGGGAATGTTGGGGAAGAAAGGGTGTCCATCGGGCGTCTTGCCCTTGCCGCCGGCCCACTCGTGACCTTTCGTCATGCCAATCGTCAGATCGGTTCCATTTGCCGAGGTGTAATGCAGATAGTCGAAACGATTGTCGTTCAGGAAACGCAGGTTCTTTTCGAACGCCGCGTCATGAAGCTCCCAGTCGCTCTCCGGGTCCTGGCCATCGGCACGAGCGGTGTGTAGAATCGCATTCCATAGCTTATAGATCGCAACCTCATCCGCATCGCCCGAGAACACCTCGCGAGCCCAGGCAACGACCGGCGCGCCGGCGATGCACCACGGGTTGATGTTGTAGTCCAGTCCGCGGCGGAAGACCTTGCACTGCGTGTTCCTTGCCTTAGAAGCTGCAGCAGGCTTAGCGGGATCGATGCCCTTAAGAGCGGCAGGGTCCGCACCCTCGATAAAGATAAAGCAGGCACCATCCTGGGCCAGTGAATCAAGCTGCAGGCGCTTCCACTCGGGCGTCTGCTCAAAATAGCTTTTCTCGACATGCTCGTACGTGAGCCTCGTCACGGCATCATCGGCCCAAATGACCGTCACGTGACCAGCGCCGGCAGCATAGGCCTCCGCGACCACCACGCGCGCAAACGGCGCGCACTCGACCGGAGACTGAACGACGACTTCCTGGCCGGGCTTGACGTTTACGCCCTTGCGGACGACCAGGCGAGCGTAGTTTTTAATCTTGGGCTCCAGGGCCTTCATGCCCTCCAGAGCCTCTTCGACCGTCAGGGCAGCTCGAATCATGTGCCACTCCATCTATCTATAGGACAGTAAAAAGGCGCGCCGCAAAAAACGACGCGCCTTATATCTTAGCGATATCTATAGGTTGTAACGCTACTACTTCTTCTTGGAGGCCTTCTTGTCCTCCTCGGCAGCCGCACGCTCAATAAGAGCGTTGAGCTTGTTCTCGGACATGCCCTCGGCCTGCGTGCGATACATGTTGCGCAGAGGACGAATACGAACGAAGTCGTAGATAAAGTCACCCAGAATGATGACATAGGACAAAACGATGCCGACCATCTGGACGGGACTGGACACCGTGCCGCCGGGAGCGAAGTAGAGCGAGGCCCCAATTGCCACGACGAGCACCATGCCGATAGCGAGCACAGCCCACCAAATACGGCGGCGCTTGGTGTAGTCCTCATCCTGCTTGAGAAGAATATTCGACACCGTGTAGATACGATCCTCGCGAGCACGCTGCTTGGCCTTGCGGGCGCGCTTCTCCTCCTTGGAAAGGCCGTCCAGGTTTTCACCCTTCTCGAGCTCTTTGCGGCGTGCCTTGGATGATGCTGGCACGACGCGGACAGAGCTCGCTGCCTGACGGGCGGGCTTAGCAGATGCGGCGGACTTGCGCGCAACCCCGGTAACCTCGTGGGATTGCGTGCGCTTGTTCGTGGCGCTACGGGTACTCACTTATGCGTTCTCCTTCATGCTTGTGAACTGGGAGCCCGTGATGATCTGGAAGGCCTCGCGATAGCGCTCGGACGTGCCATCGATGACCTCGGCGGGCAGGTGCGGGGTCTCCCCCGTCATATCCCAGTTGGCCTTGAGCCAATTGCGGACGAATTGCTTGTCGTAGCTAGGCTGGATCTTGCCCTCCTCGTAGCTGGCAGCAGGCCAGAAACGGCTGGAGTCGGGCGTGAGGCACTCGTCGATCAGCGTGACCTTGCCATCAATAACACCAAACTCGAACTTGGTGTCGGCAATGATGATGCCACGAGTCGCTGCATACTCGGCAGCAGCCTTGTGGATCTTGAGAGACAGATCGCGAATCTGCGTGGCGATGTCCTCGCCCACGATCTCGCAGCAACGCTCGAACGAGATGTTCTCGTCGTGGTCACCGATCTCGGCCTTCGTGGACGGCGTGAACAGCGGCTCGGGAAGCTTGGAAGCCTCGGTCAGGCCCTCAGGCAGCTGGATGCCGCAGACGGTGCCGTTCTCGTCGTAGGTCTTCTTGCCCGAACCGGTCAGATAGCCGCGGACGATGCACTCGATAGGAATCGTCTGGGCCTTCTTAACCAGCATGGCGCGGCCGGCGAGGTAGTCACGATACTCAGCAAACTCCTCAGGGAAATCCGCCGGGTCGATGGAAACGAGGTGGTTGGGAACGATGTCGGCAAACTTATCGAACCAGAATGCCGAGATGCGGTTGAGCACCTCTCCCTTAAACGGAATCTCGTCGGGAAGAATGAAGTCGAACGCAGAAATGCGGTCGGTGGCGACCATCAGCAGGTTTTCATCGGCATCGTAGATATCACGAACCTTGCCACGGGAATCCGGACGACGCTCCATCGTTGTCACGTGAGTCACTCCTTACCAAAATACGACAGTAATGCGGGTTCTTTCCCGCACGTTTTCGCAAACTCGGAGCGGCAGGGACGAAACCCCTCCTTCACCGAATAGCGAAAAGCTAGTGCTCCATTGTAGTAGATGCCGCGTCCGCCGTGTGCTCGCGAGGCAGATGAATCGTAAAAGTCGTACCCTTTCCAAGCTCCGACTCTACGGAAATGTAGCCATGATGGCGCTCGACGATTTGTTTAGTCACGGCGAGGCCCACGCCCAGGCCACCCGCCTCGCGGGCGCGACTGGCGTCGGCACGCCAAAAACGACCAAAGATGCGCGACAAGTCATCCTTGGCAATACCGATGCCGGTATCAGAAACGGCGATGCTGACGTGTTTGCGGTCACTGAGCACCGACACCACGACCCAACCGCCCTCGGGGGTGTAGCGCATGGCGTTGCTCATGAGATTGATGACGCATTGTGTGATCATGTCGGGATCGGCTTCGACGACATCGTCGTGACCTTGGGTCTCGTCAGCAAAGCGCAAGCGCAGATCGCGGTCGACAAACAGGCGCTCCTGGGCATTGACGATGGAACGCACGAAAGGAACCATGTCCACCGGCTCAAGGTTGAGCGGAGCCGTGCTGTTTTCCATGCGCGACAGGTCGAGCATCTGCTGCACCAGACGAGCCAGGCGACGCGTCTCGGAAGCAACAGTCTCCAAGTGCTCATCGTCGGTAGGATATACGCCATCCTGCATGGCCTCGACCGTTGCGAGCATGGCCATAAGCGGAGTACGAAGTTCGTGAGCCACGTCCGAGGTCAAACGTTTCTCGTGTTTCATATCCTTCTCGAGCGAAGTGGCCATCTCATCGAAGGTCTCACCCAGCTGATCAATCTCGTCATCACCGCGCAGTCCCGTGCGAGCCGACAGGTCGCCGTCACGGATTTGCTTTGCGGTACTGGTGATGCGATGAATCGGCTTGGTGAGCATGCGCGACACGAGCGATCCGATAACGACCGAAATGCAGATTGCAACAACCGCGGCGAGGGCCATGGCGTTAAAGGTCTTCTCCCTAAACGCAGAGTCCGCCTTGGTGAGCAGAGCGTCGGAGCCGATAGCCCACAGCTTTACCTGTCCGACGTGCTCGCCGGAAGACGTTACGATCTCGACGTTAGCAACGCTATCGGAGTCGGTTGGAGCAGACGAGACCGGGCTATGCGATGCCCTCTTACCGCTCGTGTCGTCGGTCGTAGCCTGGTTTTCGCGTACATCGGCGGTGGCGCTTGCCGAGGGCCAGGAATCGTCATAAACGATCACGCCCTTTTTATTGACGACCTGCATGCCCAAATCGTCGGAAACCAAACTCGACGTTGCGACCGTGCGCAGTTCTCCCGCGGTCCAAGAGCCGTTTTCCTCATATGAGGTCGCCAACTTCTCGGCAGCGGAATTTGCGATTTCGACGATATTGGAGCGTGTGTAATCCGTAAAAACCGTGCCCCACACAACGGAGACAACGCCCACCAGCACCAGTACCGTCATGAGCGATGTCAGGGCAAAAGCCAGGGCCATGCGCGAGGGATAGCTCATCGTTGGCCGTGAATCGGAACGAGGCGTGTTCCAACTAGCCTTGGAACCCGCCTCGTTCTCCTGCTTATGCTTTTGCCCGATTTCAAAGCGCGCAGGTGTCATATGTGATTTCCTTTATTTCTCGTCCGAATTATCGGTCTTGGTCGGAGCCTCGAAGCGGTAGCCGACACCGTGGACGGTGTAAAGCCACTTGGGCTTCTTGGGGTCGTCGCCCAGCTTGGCGCGAAGGTTCTTCACGTGGCTGTCGATGGTGCGCTCGTAACCCTCAAAGTCGTAGCCGAGCACTTTCTCGACCAACTCCATGCGGTTGTAGACGCGGCCGGGGTGACGGGCAAGCGTGGTGAGCAGCTTGAACTCGGAAGCCGTCAGGTCGACTTCCTTGCCCTCGACCAAAATCTTGTGGCCCGAGATGTCAATGACCAGATCGCCAAAGTCGAGCACCTCGACGGCCGGCTCATCGGCCTGGTGGGCACGGCGGAACAAGGCGCGTACGCGCGCGACAAGCTCGCGCGGCGAGAACGGCTTGATCAGGTAGTCGTCGGCTCCGAGCTCGAGGCCGATAATACGGTCCTCGATCTCGCCCTTGGCCGTCAGCATAATGATGGGGACATCCGAGGTGTCGCGAATGGTGCGGCAAACGCGCTCGCCGGGAATCTTGGGGAGCATAAGGTCGAGCACAACCAGGTCGAACTGGTGCTTCTCGAACTCCTCGATAGCGGACTGGCCGTCGCCCACGCCCACAACCCAATAGCCCTCGCGCTCGAGATAGGCAGCGACAGCGTCACGGATTGCCTTCTCATCCTCGACCAGCAGAATCTTTTTTGCATCTGAAGCCATAACACGGCCCCCCTGTCTCAATTAGCTAAGAACAAGCTCATTTTAACGCACCTGAGCCCACCGGGTATCGCATGGGTGCGACAGCTCGGCGGGCGGTACTCATAGTCACAACGCGTTTATTCCCCTGTCGACGCCTTTTTAACCCCTCGAAGACTAAAGAGAGAACAGGCGAGCGGTAACCGTCTCGGGAATTCCCTGGCTGTTACGCACCGTTGCGTACGTTAAGAACGAGTTCGATTTACCCGCCGTAGCAGGATAATCGCCATACTCCAAGGCTCGGTCGGGCGACAGAAGCGAGCCGTAGGTCTTGGCCGAAGTGTCAATCAAAAAATGCGACGCCTGAACTTTAACCAGGTATTTATTTTTCCTTCCCGCAGCGCACGCGAGCGGCTCACGCGAAAGGAAGAGGTACGGCCCACCCTCGTTACCGATATAGGTGCCCATATTGCCCAGGCTACCCACACCGCTATACGTCGCCTCAATGGAGAACACGAAGGTGTCGCCCATATACACGGCCTCGAAAGGCGAAACCGACGAAGGAAGCACCAGCTGAGCTCGCTTCGTGTTGTTGCCGTCAGTCAGGTCGATCGCCGTCATACCGTAATAGACGCCCTCATCATTGTGCACGCGGGGCGAGATGGTCAGGATGCCGTCGCTCACACGCGGGGCGGATGCGAAGCGCCCCGTTGACTTCCAAATAGTCTCAGGCTTGGACTCGCTGGGCGACTGACGGTAGCAGTACGAATCGTTACTCGTCTTGCTGCCGCCGGACGAGGGCATCTTATACCAGATGACCGACGACCCATACGCTGTGAAGAGCGGCGGATCGTAGTTTTCGCCACCGCGGTCGAGCTCGACAGCGTTGCCGGTAAGGGAGGAGCCTGCAAGGTTTTGCGCATAGAGTTTCCAAGACGCATTGGCAAAGTTCATCTCGACCCACGCGAACACGCCATCACCCGCGCGAACGTCGTAAAACGCATAACCGGTTCCCTCAACGGGATCCTCGATAAGTGTGGTAAGCGAGCCATCGCCCAGGTTGAGCACACCAAGCGTATTGGCATGCAGGGCAGAAGCAGGCGCCATCATCGCGGCAGCATAGTCGCCATCGCAGTAGTACAGCAGCGTGCCCAGCGGCAGCGTCCACGAGGCCGCGGGCTCAAGATCGATATCGACAGCTTCGTACTCATCAGTGATCGAGACAATCTTCGAATCGTCCTTGATAACCTGTGGCTCGCCAGCGGCGTCATCGCTGGTACCCGTTTTCTTTGAGCATCCGGCAAGCACCGTGGCAGCGCCCGCGGCAGCCCCTCCGAGCACAAAGCCGCGGCGCGATATTCCGTTCTTGATCTGGTCGGCGATACTCATTAGGCGATCTCGGCGCGAGCGGCCTCGATAGCGCGCGTGAGCTGATCGGCGCAAGAAGTCTTCTTCATACCGCAGGTGTTACCAGCGAGAACCTCGATGACGCGATCGGCAGGAGCGCCCTCGACCAGCTTAGAGATAGCCTTGAGATTGCCGTTGCAGCCACCGGTAAACTCGACGCCCACCACCTTGTTGCCGTCATCAGAAAGATCAAGGTGGATATTGCGAGCGCATACGCCCTGAGGCTTGTAATCAAAACTAATCATTGCGTTCCCCTCTCGTAAAGCAATTTCAGACGTCTATTATCCCCGTCCGAACCGATAAAGTATCGCGGGCACCGATTCAACATTCCCCAATGCGCAAACCGACGGCAGCAATACTAGCAATCTGCTTCCCGAGCGTGGACTTTTCGTTTCTCTTGATACATGTTGTGGTCAGCGATGTGGTAAATCTCGGTCAGTGTATAACCGGGTGCCTCTGCCGTCGCGACGCCAAACGACGCACTGACTGTCAGCACCTCATCGCTCGCAGCAGCAAGGCTGAGGCGAAGATCTTGCACTACTTCACATGCGGATTCGCGATCGGTGTGAGGGCAAATCAGCAAGAACTCGTCGCCACCAATGCGCATAGGCACAAATTTCTCGCCTGCCGCCCGCCTCAATACAGACGCCGTACGCCGTAGCAGCTCATCGCCCATTTCGTGACCGTAGAGATCGTTGGTACGCTTGAGGAAATTGCAGTCCATCATGATCACACTCACGGGCAGGGAATCGTTCACCAGGTCGTCGCCAAGGGACTCAAGGTAATTTCTATTGCGAAGTCCCGTCAGCTTATCCTGGAAAGAAAGCTCCTCGGCGCGCTTTGTCATCGAGATGTTATGCGTCGCCACGACGACCGACTCCAGTCGACCCTGCTCATCGCGGCGCTGTGGAACAACCTGCAGCGAATACCACGTACCTCGGCAGTCTCGTACCTCGGCATCCAAGTACGGCATGCCCTCCATACGATCCTGAAGCGTCTTTATATCTAAGAGCTCCATGACCGCCTCGCGACTTTCGGGACTCACAATGTCTCGGCAAACCGTTGCAAAAAAGTCATATGCCTCGGCGTGCTCGGCAAATATCTTCGCCACCGATGGCGACATGTTAATCCCCTCGATCTCGAGCGTGTCGAGATGCAACAGGAGGGTCGACTCATACGTGGAACTGATGGCATTGATGATGCCGAGCTGCTTGTCCTTTTCGGCCAAATTGCGACGATCGGCGACGATACGCACCAACAGCACTACAACCAAAAACACCAGGAACGCCAGCACGCCGACAGCGATAAATGAAATCCTGCCCGACATGACCTCGGATTTGGGATAGAGCGCAAACAGGCGATAGTCCTCATACGCCGCACGCACGGCATACCAGGTACTTCCCCGATATTCGACACGTGTTAGACCTTCGTCTTTCCAATCAATTCCGCTATCGGCAAGAAGCCGGGCGAGAGCTATATCGACGGTCGAATCGTTTGAAGAAACGATTTGCGCATCGTGCATCACGAACACCGTTGGGCTCTGATGGAATGTATTGTTCACGAGCACGTCGGCGATCGTATACGAATAATCATCGGCGGGCTCGGGCGCAAGCGATCGATACCCCAGCGCTACGCCATCACCGTACGGAACAACACTCACGGCAAAGTCGACATCTCGACGCTCAACGACCGTCGAGTAGGACACCTTGGAGCCTCGATACATCGATGCGACCGACGAACAGGCAAGCTCCTCTCGCCACAGCATCAGCGGATCGCGACCGTCGATATCGTAATGAGCGGTCATATGGCCGTCGGCGTCCATGACCAACATTCCCGAAAGGTGCTCGGAATGGACGTACTCCTCGACACGATCATCGTTGACTTCAACGCGATCAGGCGGCAAGAACGTCGAAAACGACTCGAGCGCGGCATCCAAATTGTGCGTCGCCTCGGTTTTTCTTCCCTGTTCATATCGGTCATATTTTTCGCAGGCGTTTTTTAAAAACACCATGGTTTCCTGGCCAAACCCAAGCGTTTTATCGAGACAGCGATGCGTACCGACCACATATAGCAGACCCAACAAAACAGCGCTGGCCACAACGCAGATAGCCGCGGTGACTAATGCCTTTCGGCGCAAGCGGCGCTCATCATTTGTCATGATTCCGCTCCTTGCCCGTCCGTCGTCGCCCCCGCCTTGTACTTGCCCACAATGCGCTCAATCGTGCCATCTCGATCCATCTCGAACAGCACGGTATTGAGGTTTTTGACGTACTCCCCCTCATAGCCGTCCTTAAACGCGACGCCAAGGTCAACCGTCATAACGTTGTCAGCGAACACACGATACAGGCCGGGATACTGGGCGACAAGACAATCAAGCGACTGAACGTCCGCCATCCAACAGTCAACATAACCTTTGACCAGGGCGGCCTTGCAGAGTTCGGCGGAGCCATATGATTTGATATGCACGTCCGACGAGATTTCCAGATCGCCTGCAAGCAATCGGCGTTCACTCACCGAACCGGCAATCACCGCAACAGTCTTGCTGCCATCGAGATACGCCAAGGACTTGATACCACTCGTTTTCTTGGTGGCAACCGAAACCGTCAAGGTTAGATACGGCTCAGTCCAGCAATACTCGTCTTCGCGATAACAGGGTGAATAGTCGCACCACAGGCAATCGATCTCGCCGTTTTTGAGCAGGCGGTCACGATCGTTCCAAGATATGTCAATGAATTGCGGCTTGATTCCCGCACGCTTGCAAGCCTCGCGGGCGATATCGATATCGATACCGGCGTAATCGCCCGTGGTATCGATATACACATAGGGATCGTTATCCGTAACGCCGATTTTGAGCACCGGGAGATCTTTATCGGCTTCACTCGAGGAGGAAGAACCGCTTCGAACGGTATACGTCAGGGCGCCCGCACAGACGGCAACAAGGAGTATGAGCGTAAACGAGACGATGGTGGCTCGTTTGATACGTCTGGGCACACGGCTCTTTTCATCGAAACAGCAGATAAGGTTCATTTTATTACCAGGGGGCCAGTGCAACAGCGAAAAAAGCGCCTTGCCCAAGACGGGCAAGGCGCCAATGGTTGAAATGTATCCGTAAGCGGTCGAATTAGGTCAACCCTACTCGAAGCTCAGCTGCTCCAGGCGATCGAAGACTGTGTCGATGCGGGTGACGAGCGGGGCACCCTAACGCTCGAAACGTTTACGCATAAGAGCGAAAGCGATCAGCGCAACGCCTGCGACAGTAGCAATAAAGGCAACCGCAAGGGCCTGGTCGCCCGTATTGGCGAGCGCGCCCTTAGTAGCCTTAACAGACTTTTTGGTCACCTTAGTCGTCGTCTGCTGACTAGGCTGGGACGGCGTCACGGGCTGCGTAGGCTGAACCGGCTCACCATTGGCCTCCTCGCCCGTCACCACGTACGTCGAGAAGTGGCTCGTGCGGAAGCAAAGGTAGTCGCCCTCGGTCCACGTATCCATAGCCTGAGTGGAACCATCCTCGGCAACGTAGAGCACCTTGAGATTGGTGAGCGCCTTCATGGCTGCGGTCATCTTGACACGAACGATGAAGGACATGCCATCGAAGTCCTCGATAACCTCGCCATTCTTGAGAAGCTTGATATCGAGCTTCTCGGCAACCTTGGTAGCCCCCTGCTCAAGGCCGGAAATCGTAGCATTGGCGGCGTCGGTAAGATTTGTCGGTTCCTCGACCACAAGAGAGATGCTGTTGTTCTGGGCAATGCCGGCAGCGGCATTGTTCTCGGCGCTTACGCTAACGTCCGTTCCGTCGCTACCTGCAACGCCCGCAATGGCCCTCGCCGCTACAGTAACGGTACAGGTCATTGTTTTGTCACCACAGGTGACGGTGATCGTGGCGTTACCGGCCTTAAGCGGCGTCACGACGCCGTCTTTGACCGTAGCGATCGACGAGTCGCTGGAGGTCCAGCTCACCGTCGTATCGTCTGCATCGGCAGGACTCACCGTTGCGGAGAGCTTTGCGGAGGCATCACCGACGGTAAAGGACAGGCTCGTCTTGTCGAGCTCGACTTTCTGGACGGGGTTGGTCACGGTCACCGAGACGGTTTGGGAGAGCGACTCTGCAGTGATGACAAATGAGCCAGAACCGGTCTTGAGGGCGGTAACGGTGTAGGAGCCATCGCCGTTGTCGACAACCTTAAACGCCTTCGAAGCGCCCGTGTCATCCAGAGCAAGCTTGGTCTCGTCGACCTCACCCGCAAGGGCTCCAACAAGAGAAATCTTCACGGTGCCCTCTTCGCCCTTCTTAAGGTTAAGAGCGGTCTGGTCGACCGTAAGGTTCGTTGCGGGATTAGAGACGGTCACCGCGCAATCCTGAGAATAGACGCCGTCTTCAGTCGAAACGGTGATGGTTGCGGCGCCCTTGGAGACAGCCGTCACCTTTCCGGTTTGATCGACCGTAGCGACGCTCTCATTGCTGGACTTCCAAACAACTGTCTGGTTAGCCTCCGCGGGAACGACCGCCGCCTTAAGCTGCTCGGTTGCAGCGCCCGCAAGCGCGACCTTCTGCTTATCGAGCGTGATGCCCGTAGCAGGCTGAATAACGGTCACCTTGCACGTGGCGCTATACTCGCCGTCCTCAGTGGTAACGGTGATCGTGGCAGCACCGGCCTTGACCGGGGTCACGACGCCGTCCGCAACCGTGGCGACCTCCGGGTCGCTCGAAGACCAGGACACATTCTTATTCGTTGCATTGTTGGGCTCAACCGCTGCGGTCAACGTCGAGGGCTCACCGCCCACAGCAAGCTTAAGATTCGACGCGCTGAGGCTGACGCCCGAGACCTTTACGACCGGAGTGGTTACCGTAATTGTATCCGTGGTTGCAGAGACCCCATCAACCGTTGCCGTGATCGTGGCATCACCGTCACCGACAGCGGCAACAAGACCGTTGCCATCGACGGTAAGGACGCTCTCGTTAGAAGAGGACCAGACAACCTTACTGGCCTTATCGTCAGGGGAAACCTTTGCCTTCAACTGCTGAGTCGTGCCCTTGTCCATAGATGTTGAGTAACCATCCGCAATGGAAACCGTCGTTTTTGCAGGTTCCTCGCCAGGCTTGACGACATGAACGGTCATCGTGTCACAGAGAAGGCCCCCATTATCGGGGTCACCGAGATAGACGTCTATCTTTGCAGTGCCGTAGCCATTCGGATGCGCGAAATATCCTGCTGTACTTGAGCTCACAGCGTACATCTCGATGCTAACGATGCTAGGGTCTGATGACACGAATCGATATTCAGAATATGGATATTTATCGAGAAGCTCTACAGCCTCCTTCGTCAACACAGTTCCAAAGTAATCGCGATATCTGTTCGCATCAAGCAGATAATCGTCCGTGCCGGTGCGGTCTGGAGCTAATTCGCTTTCAATTGAGATTTCGCTCTCCTTCAAGAATGCAATCGAAGGTTTAACGGATGGGTAGGGAATCACATCTATGGTGCCGACATGTTTGCCGCCGAACGAATCCGTCGCCTCAATAGTTGCAGTCCCCACCTTGATTGCGGTGACCCGATCTCCCTCTATCGAAACAATGTCTTGTCCTTTTATAACTGAATAGGATAATTTCCACGTTTGAGACTGGTAGTCACGCGATGAATCTCTGCAAGCTTGCCCGGTTGAATTCAGTTCAACATCAATCAAATCACTCGAATCGATCCATGCGTTAGAGCCGATAGCCATTTTTCCGCTCATGTTTTTCTCAACAAAAGCGGGACCCTGTTCCTTCATCACCACGTCGCAGAGTCGTTTCTTCTGATAAATATCTTGCGCGTAGTCACTCACGCCTATCCGGAGTTCACTAGCGCTGCTGCTGTGCGGATTAATATAAACAGGAGCCTGCAGCTGATAATCGGCAGAATTGCTACACTCCGTTATCTGATCACTGCTTAGCTGCGTATAAAGCCCCGACCCATCGTCATAAGAGCTATTTCCATAGATATCAAACGCCGTCGGCTCCTCATCGGGCCGCTCAAATGCGAGCAGCACTTTCCCTTTCTCAGAGCCATAGTGTTGTTTTCCGCAAACAGGACACTTCTCGATATATAACAACGTCAGAGAAGACACAGGCTTTGCCTTGTCCGAATTGTTTGCATACTTTATTTCTTTTATTTTGTTTTGAGACTTAGCAAGGCTTATTTCAAGATAACCCTCCGCTTTGTAACCCTCATAATTGAACTCAGCAGTTATCCGAAGCTTGCCGTCTCCAACAGACACTGGGGACAACGTATATTCCCATTGTCCATAGATGTTTGAAAGCGCGATATTCTCTGCATCATCACTCGAAATCGTTAGCGTGTAATTCTCGGGGTTTTGCGCCGCTTGAGCTATCTCCTGGGACGGAGCTCCCGGAAGCGAAAAGCGGACACTTCCATTCAGTCTTTGCCCGACCGCAACAGAACAATATTTCAAAACACTGTCCTGTGAAACAGAAACGAGAACCTCTCCTCCCTTAGTTTCCGATGCGACCGCTATTGATGGCGTAGCGACTGAAACTGCCGTTACGGCAGCCAAAACGGCACAAAATGCGGCGGCTATCCTCCAAAATCCTTTTCTCATTCCCCTAAGTCCAATCTCTCGTGAGAAAACGCAGTATTCTCCCGCACCTTAAAATTGGCTTAAGGATACCCCCCCCCGACGGTCACTTACAAGCTAATGTTTGCCAGAAGGGACAAATTAACGGCAAACGACATTTCTGCAATATACCATCATCCGCTAAAGTGCGACTTTCCCGGCGCCCCCCACGCAAAAGCCCCGTTGGTAAACGAGTTACCAACGGGGCTTGAGCTGGAAAGCTGTACCTCAAAGGAGCTCAAAAGCAAACTGATAGGTTTAACATCGTCCCTAATCGATCAATTAGAACTCGAGCTGCTCCAGGCGATCGAAGACCGTGTCGATGCGGGTGAGGAAGTCCCACGGATCGAAGATCTCGTCGAGCTTCTCCTGGCTGACGGTGCAGCGCGGATCGGCCTCGAGACGCTCCTTAAAGGTGGGGCCGGAGACACAATCCTGCACCTCGTGCCAGGTAGCCATGGCGTTTTCCTGCACGATAGCATAGGCATCCTCGCGGGTGATGCCCGTATCGACGAGGGCCAGCAGGACCTTGGAGGAGAAGATGAGGCCGCGAGTCTTGTTGAGGTTGGCCATCATGCGAGCCGGATACAGCTGCAAGCCGTCGATAACACGAATGAGGCACTGGAACATATGGTCAAGAGCGATGAAGCTATCTGCCTGGGCGACGCGCTCGGCAGAGGAGTGCGAAATGTCGCGCTCGTGCCACAGGGCGACGTTGTCAAAGGCGACCTGGGCGTTGGACTTCACGACGCGCGACAGGCCGCAGACCTTCTCCATGGTGATGGGGTTGCGCTTGTGCGGCATGGCGGAGCTGCCCTTTTGGCCCTTGCGGAAGGGCTCCTCGGCCTCGAGCGTATCGGTCTTCTGCAGGTTGCGGACCTCGGTCGCGATGCGCTCGCAGGTGGCCGCCGTAGTGGCAAGCACGCCGGCAAGGTAGGCATGGTGATCGCGGCTGATGACCTGCGTGGACAGCGGATCGTGGACCAGGCCCAAGTGCTCGCAAACGTACTCCTCGACGAACGGCTCGATGGAGCTGTAGGTGCCGACGGCACCGGAGATGGCACCGAAGGCAACATTCTTGCGAGCGTCCTCAAGACGATCGAGATCGCGCTTGAGCTCCCACGCCCAAGAGCCGAACTTCATACCGAAGGTCATCGGCTCGGCATGAATGCCGTGGGTGCGGCCGGCGCAGAGCGTATTGCGCTCCTCGAAGGCGCGGCGCTTGCAGATCACGCCGAGCTTCTTGACGTCCTCGATAATCAGGTCACACGCCTGAGTAAGCTGATAGCACAGAGCCGTATCACCCAGGTCGGAGCTGGTCATACCGTAGTGAACCCAGCGGCTAGGCTTGGGCTCGCCCTCGGGAACATCGGCGTCGATATATTCCTTCATGTTGGTCAGGAAGGCGATGACATCGTGGCGCGTGACCTCCTCGATCTCATCGACCTTTGCCTTCTCAAAGTTGGCGTGATCGCGGATCCACTGGGCCTCTTCTTTGGAAATACCGATCTTGCCGAGCTCCGCCTGAGCCTCGCAGGCCAGGACCTCAATCTCCTGCCAAATGGCGTACTTGTTCTCGAGGGAGAAGATGTGTCCCATCTCCGGGCGGGTATAGCGATCGATCATAGCGGCTCCTTTTTGGCTATTGGCACGTTGGTCGTAACCCAACCATTGTACCGTGCGCGGGTGCGAGTATGGGCTGCAGGCATTAACCTAACATTTTGCCGCAAGAGCGGCCATGAGGACGTCCGCGTATTTGCTTTGCAAATCCGCACCGGCTGCGGCGACACACCCGGACCTACGCCCATGCGCGGGCAAAATGGGTTGAATCCGACGCTCCCGAGGTCTCCCGTGCTCGGTGGAGCGGGCAACGGGACATCCGCGTATTTGCTTCGCAAATCCGCACCGGCTGCGGTCGCCTATCGGCGACCTTGCCTGCTCGCTATAAACGCTTCGCGTTTATTTAACGCT
>OOCD01001202.1_pt1 | contig 16354 bp, 17 predicted proteins | sample 1671791 | NCBI WGS metagenome assembly OOCD01 (sample SAMN06348193, study PRJEB24527) | human gut metagenome | biome: human gut; feature: ankylosing spondylitis patient; material: feces | host: Homo sapiens | place: China | collected 2015-10
CCCGTTCTCCAAAAGAATGTTTGCCGTACCGTTACTGTCCGTAATGATTACCTTGTTTCCTATTGTTATATATGCGCCCGGTACGGCTACATTCTTGGTATTGGTTACGGTAAATGAACACAAATATTTCTGTGACGCTATAACCGATTGAGAACCTTTATATATGTCGCTTTCTCCTGCCGGATAAAAAATATTGGACAAACTGCTGCCCGAATCATACAGAATATTCCCTTCCAAGTCTCGCATTCTGAATCCCTTGATACGCGGCAACATGTTCAAAGGCACCTCTTCGTCAAAATAGGGAAAGAAATATTCGTCCGGTACATACTTAACGCCTTCCGCAGTCTTCACCACTTCCAGCAAATCATCCCATTCTACCTTTTTGCCTGCTTCCCAGAAACGGAAATCCAGATACTTCGTCATTGCAATCTGGATATTTTTTCTTACATCCGCAATCACTGCATTAGGCGACAATTCCACACGGAAATCCACCCCCTCTTCACCGCCTACATACATCCATTTTGCGTTTTCAATCACAATTCCAAGCGTATTCCCCTGCAAATCAAGTTCGGTCAGTCCGAAATAGGGTGTAGCTTTTGTAAGCAATTCTTCCAATTCATCATCCGTAAAGAAAGACCCGTTTTGGGTTACAAGGTAAATGTGTGTCTTTCCATCCTCACCCAATCCGACATTCATAACCTTTAAAATGCGTGGGTCTAAATCCTGGAATATTTGTGTCCAGCCTTCCATTGTGTCAGTGGAAAGCTTGTTGTTGTAATTTATTATTCTGTTTCTAAATGTTTCGTCGTCCTCATAATCACGTCCACCGATAGCCGCATATTCATTCGTGCACTCTATATGTGTCAATGGTCTTGGCGATACTTCCGTAATACTGTTTGCCTCCACATTGGTAGCAGACCCAGTGATAACGCTTCTTACACTGATATATCCATATCCCGACTTATCAACCGTAAAAGGTTGGTCTACAGTAAATTGCACTCCGTTCTTTGAAATAAACTTTGTTCCTACCTCATAATGCGTGCCAGGCTCGGCAAAAACACGTACATAAGTAGAGGAGCCAAGCGCTTCTTTTCTCGGACTTACACCGAACAACGCGGCTGATTTGTCCAGATATTCGCCTGTTGCCGACTTTGGGAAAATCTGCGCCTCCACTATGGCAATATCCTTTATCGCTTTTTGCGCCACTTTTGCGGTACCATAAGCGACACCATTAAGTACAGAACCGTCCGCAATGTTTGAAACGCGGTCGGTCTTGTTTAAAAACATTTCAATCCACAAATTCTTTAAATTTGCAATCGTATTCGCTGTTTTAGTAATCATTGTAAATATATTTAAATAGGAACATTAATAACAAAATCTTCTCTCGTTACGGTTGTGGCCTTTACCTTCATAAATACCGCGTCTTCTTTTTTTACCAAGTCCAGAAGCTCCGCACTTGCCCATCGGTTATCCCTCTGAAACATGTTCATAAGGGACTTGAATATCACCGGATATTGTATTGCGTTCGTTGTCTGTCCGATAAAATCAGATGGCAAACCATAATCCTTAAATTCCGGAATACAGCCTTTCAGAGCCTCCAATATGATTTTCAACGCTTGTTCCATAGACGTACCGAATTTCTTCACCTTCAAATCGTCATTCTTAAACTCGAATTCGGTATCTATGTCTTTGCCTAACACATTCTCACCTACCAATGTATCTACCACATTATCCACATAATTCACACCGACATTCCGAAGGTTCACGGCAAATGTATTACTTCCCCGTCCTGCTTCATAATCTTCTTCTATGATGTATTGTGGTGTAGTTATAGAAGTCCAATCGTCCTCTGGGTCTGTCATTGCAATTTCTTCCGCAACATTCTCGAATGTTTCTCCTGTCCTTAACTGCTTGTCAAGTTGTAGGGTGTTCTGTCTTCCTATGGTTGCGCTTCTTAACCACCTGTCAGAATTTTTTATTGTCAATATCTTTGTTTCCACTTCCGAAAAGTTGTCTAATATTTCCCACATAGAAATATCGTCCAACTTGTTTTCGTGAAGCTGGAACATAGGCTCTACGATATTAATTTGCGCTATCATCTTATCCAACTGATAGAATGATTCTGCATTCAGTTCTCCTCCCTGGTAATAATCCACTATGTAAGCATAGTAATTGTTACAAAAATCAACATAATTTTGGAAGAACTGTTTTATGTCATACCCGGTAATATTTTTGAACTTGGCGTATGCCGTTTCCATTACTGCGTCCATCCTTTAACCTCCTTTATTATAACAAAGCTGCAAGTGAAGCCGCCAAATCATTAACACCTTTCTGTATTGCAGCAGCCGTACAAATTTTAGTAAGTGCTGTTTTTGCTTTCTGTTCTCCTGCCACCGCTTCTATAGGGGCTATCGCTGTCATTGTAAGCGAATATTCCCATATCATATTACGCTGTAAACTTTGGTTCAGTACCAATCCAGTAGGAGGGACAGTCACTAAATAACTCTCACCCAAAGCCATATTATAGAAGTAAAGACGGAATGGCAGACCGTCCTTATCCACACCATTACTTTTTGATATGATAGCTTGTAATATTTTCGTACATCCATATCCGTTCTTGACAGACGGGTCGAACGAAGCCGACTTCAAGGAGTTCGTATTTTTACCCGAAATATCACTCAAACTCCATTTCCCGGCTGATAAACTATAGGCCGCTCCTGCCAGACTTGACGCACCGCCACCAAGCGACAATAGCAATTTAAATGTTCGTCCAAAATCGCCTCTTATTGTAATGTCTTGTGGTACAAAGGTAGGAGAAGACAATACCGTTACGCCTCCTGCCGTGTTCCTTATATTTTCCCTCTTCGCTTCCGTCTTGCTTATCGCATTCGGGGTGATGGGAAATGTGAAAAAATCTATCGTATTATTCTTTGAATCTGCCAGTTCAAGTGTACAGAGATATACCTCAAAATCGTTCGGAAATTGAGATGCTAATATAGCTCTTCCAGCCGTCTCTATCAAAGACCCTGCTTTTTGTATTGCTGCCTGCGCGACGTTTGCCATAATCTTTTCTTATCGTTTTCAAAAATACGAAATAATTATCAATCCGAAAAAGTTACCGTGCTTTTTATTCCGTCGAACTGCAACGGGTTTACTGCCGCTACCGCACCGACCCCGGCACCGAATCCGGCTTTACCTCCATCCATCGCAGCCGAACTTGCAAGCGCTGTTTGCCATGCGTTCTTTAGCGTCATTATCTGATTCTCTACATTATTCAATAACTGTATTAATGTATTCGCCAGTGTTAAAGGCTCCTTCGCATTGTTTATATTGACCTTCTGTCCAGTCATAAGCTTTATTAGGTTCTGCGTCAACTGTATCATTTCCGTATCGTTGTCATAGCCCAATACCACACCGTTATCATCTATAGTCATATGACTTTTCCCATCGTGAAAATTAACATCCACAGTGTTAGGGTCAGCCTTTATTACGGTTGTCTTGTCCTGGGTCTTCCACGTAAAATTAGCCTCTTCCATATTCATAGTGAAACGCCTTATTTCCTTATCCTTTTCTTTCACATCCTCGACCACATTAACGACTTCCGCAATGACTTCATTATATCCGGTTACCTTCACCTTCTTGGAAGCCACTATCTCGGCTTCCCCCGAACTCTGCAATCTTATCTTATGTTTTTCGTTACCTCCTAATGTAACGTTGAAATTTACGGGCTTATCTATAGAAGTGAGGTTCATGTTCCATTCCTGGTTACGTGGGTCTATCGTCATAGACATAGTTATCCCTTCCACCTGCTTTTTCATCCGTATAACGTCCTCGCTCCATGCCGGAACCTCATCATTACCTATAAAGGTGCCTATGACTGTAGGCTGATTAAGAAAATCACTGCTCGCTATCATTACCTGGCACCCCTTCTCACCCGGTTTTTCGGGAAACCATATATTGTTGATAGCCTCGTTGGTAATGCGTGCATCATTACGAAATATACCGCCTTCCATCATCACGGCAACTATATTTGTTCTGAATACCGTATCTATATACGCTTCCCTGCCTACATCCGTGGGTATCATTATATACCCCTTCATTATAGGCGGCAAATTGTTACTGCTTATTCTTGGTTCTCCTCCTGCCATTATTCAAGTCCTCCGAAATATTTTCTGTTCAAAAAATAGTCAAACTGCTGCTTGTCAACAGTCGGGTTGTCGTAGGATGTTATCTGTCCGCTTTCCGCTTCCTTCGCCTTCTGTCTCAAACCGCTTAAATCCACCAACTTAAAGTAATCGGGTGTAAATCCGGACGCTGATTTTTCAGAAACCGAATTGTCATTTCTTTTTACCGCTTCCATCAGATTTCCTTTAAGTATAGGTACATAAAATCCTCTTTCCACCTGTAAAACAGTACGCCTATCCACCCCGTCACGGTTAAATGATATGGTGTTGGTTACATTCGTCACATAGAAAAACTCGTTCGTACTTTGGTTCAGCACAAAGGTTCCCACTTTTATACGCCTGTCCCCGTTTATCTCTATCGTTCCGCACCGGGTAAAAGGTACATACATGTTGCTTTCTACAAGGTATATCAAGTCATTCAACATTGTTGCTTGGTAAGTAGAAAATATCTTCTGGTTTTCCGCTCCATTCTGTATCATGCGAATACAGTACATATCCACGAAATCCATTTTCCTGTTGCCCCATCGTTCCACATATTCTTCCAGGTACACAATAGGAACGAAAGCCAATCCCGGCTTGTCACGTCCACCTACCTGTGCATTCTGTGCGTGTAACTGGAACCAAGTATAAACGCGTGGGTCGTAGCTCAGATTATACGATATTACATTATCCGGTGTTATCGTAATATAGTTTTCAGACTTGAAGGCATCTTTTATCGCCTTCTCCGTAAACGGTGGCTGTCTTACAATGACATCAATCGTGTTTATATAGGTGTCAAAGAAAAATTCTGTCAAAGGATATTGACAAATACGCTCCATGTACTGCATCAGTGTTCCGTTCGGGTTCCCCAGCCCCGTATCTGTCACAATCCTTTCCATTATATCCCCGGACACCTGTAGCTTGACAATCTGCCATATCCCCCTTACCTTCAAATCCTGCTGCCCCGGAATGCTGTATGCCGTTATCCGCTTGTCGCCCCATGAAGAAAACACTTCATCGCTGCAAACTCCGATAGAAGACATTATGTTTATAATAAACCAAATGCATTCATTTATTGTTTTGTATCCCAAATTCCATACAAACTGATACTCACCACCGAACACATTACGTCCGTTCCATACGCCACCCGTTTTCCTTAACAGCCAGTTCTGTATAGTATCATTGACATTTTCCAGCGGTATGAAGTAGCTTCCGTCCTCCACAAACATTTTTGCAATGTCGCGACCGCTTATGACAGTGCTCTTTGAATTGTCTTCCGAAGAATAGGTCTCCATTACGCTGTCTACAAAACCTATCATATCCCAAACATTATAGTTCGGCCCGTTATTGGCAAGCTTGTTCAACGGTACAAACAAATCGTTGGCATTTTCACTGTCCGAACTTCCTTCCAGTCTCAGCCGCTCAAACCGGATAAACACTATGTCGTTTATCTGTACCACTTTTTCAAGATAGGATTTATAATCATATCCTTTAGGGGTTACAACTGGGAATATATCATAATATCCTGCACCGTACACGTTCGACATATTGGCATCCTTGAAGGGTGTTATGTTAATCGAAAACGTGCCGTTCTTGAATCCTTTGTCGGTAGAACATGTATTGACGAACTGGCTTACATCCACAACCTTGTTTATAGCCTTACAGTATATCCACACCTTAATGTTTATAGGTTGTACTTTTGTCCTTACCGACATTTCCTCGTCCAGTGCAACCACATTGTCAGCTACATATCCTTCCTTATCCTGTAGAAGCTTTGTCAAATTTTCAGACCAATAAGCCGAAAAATCGCGTTGCTTCATGAACATATCGCTCTTTGACGCTTTTTGTATGAGCAAAGGAGAATCCTTTATAGGGAAGGAAAGCGGAGTATTCGGCTTGATATACGGCAAATTCTTGTTTGAATACTCGTTCTTGTACTTCTCTTTCTCCCAATCGTCGTATGTGGCCCAAATGGCGTCCAGGTTTGAAATTTTGGAAATCTCGTTTACCACATCCATAAATTCCGGAACCGATAATTTCTTTGCTTCCGGTGTATCTGGTCCCAATCCCTTTTGCCAATCGTCTATAAACGTTTGGGGTTCTACATTGTACTTATAGCTCTGTATGTTAAATATATTTACTTTCATCGTTCTTGCTGTATCACTTTATTTGCTTCCGACACACCGTTAACTCTTTCTCTTGCCCACTCGTCTAAAGCGCGTTTAAACCATTGAGAAATAGCTCGTCCGGCATCCACTCCTCCGCTTACTGTACTCATATTGACTAAACCGCTTCCTCCTGTGGCAGATTGCTGAATTATCTTCTCTTTCGAAACCTCCAACTCCATATCAGCAACCTTTTTACCTCTGTCGTTTATTTCTCTCACCAAATCTCTAATCTCCCCTAAAATATTGGCTCCTTCCGACATCTGGCGGTTCATATCACTTGCCAAAATAGTTTCCCCTGTGCCTACAGTCCTTCGTGCTGCGTCCCTATCATAAGCTTCTGTAGGAGTTTCCCTAATCCTTTGGCTTGCTTGTTTATACAAGTCAAACAGATTGCTCACAAGCTTAGATGGGTCACTATCCTTTTGTATCGTGGAATTAATGTCATTCCAAGACAAATTAGGAAATATTTCGGACATTGCCAAGCGTAACTGTTCGGAACCTCCCCCGGTACGTTCTACAACCCTATTCAAGAAGTTTTCCATAACTTCGGGGTCTGCCGCTCCTGCACGTATCTTTTCCAGTTCTTCCTGGATTTCCGAATAGGATGTTTTGTCCGGCATAACTTCCTGGATAGACCGTACAAGCATTGCATTCGTCACCTCATCTTTTGATATTCCTTGTCCGGTGAATGCTTGCTGTACCCTTTCAAGTTGTCTTCCCTGCAATCCGGTTGCCTGGCGTATTCCGCTAAACATCGCTGCAATCTCCTTTGCGTCAAACTCACCTCGCTTTGAAAGAATTTGGTCGGACTGTGTAACGAAAGTATCTAAACTTTCTTCCATTGTAGAGGCTATCTGTTCAAACGGAATGCCTAAATTTTTCATTGCCTGCTCGAACTCTCTGATAATTGCAGAAGCCCCGGTACCCGAATCCTGGTCTCCGAACCTCATTGCACCCTGCAAACGGTTGACCGCATTAGGCGACAATCCGAACAATCTTTCAGCAGCCATAACAGATTGCGTTTCCCTTACTGCATACGGGTCGTATTCATTGCCACCGACAAAACGTCCTCCTCCTGCACGTATCAATTCGGCACGTCTTCCAAGGTATGAAGCATAATCCATACCAAGCGATTCAGCCGCATAACTTCCTTCCCTTCCAGCTTGTCTGAAAGCTTCCCCGGCTGATACACCCATAACCTGTGCATACGGGATAACGCGTCTTTCACCTTCCGCATATTTCCCGAAAGTTGCCATCATCTTTTCTGCTGCAAGCTGTGCTGGCAATTCTATGCTTTTCGCTATCGTATCACCAATTAGAGGAATCCATCTAAAAGCATCTGCCTGGTTAGCGGCTTGTAACCGTGTATAATTTGCGGCCGTTTCCACTGTTCCCTGGTATTGAGAACGTGCTTCAAATTCCTGCTGCCGGAAATATCTTTCTGACAATACGTTTTTAGCGGTATTGAATGCCGCTAAACCTCCAAGACCGCCCAATATTCCTTTTAATCCTCCTCCGAATATATTTAGTCCTCCTATTCCACCCGTGCTTCCGGTAGGTGGTACAATACCTCCAGGTGTCCCTGTTCCACCTCCGAAACCCGAACCGGAAGTGGCTTTCTGCATTTCTTCCAATATGTTTTCTGCACTGTCTTCTATAACAGATACAGAATTTGCAATAGTTTCCAGGTAACGGGTAATACTGGTTTTTTGATTTTCCTCACCCGACCCTTTTTCAAGTCCTCTCAAAGCGGAAATGACGTCACGTCCTATGTTATCCGTTACCGCTCCCAGTCTTGTAATGGCACGTATTATCCCCTCGTCGGAAAACTTGATTTCCGTCTGTCCATTATCCGTGATTTCCGGTCTTCTCTGTATTCTGTCATCTTCCCTTAACAGAGGTCTGTTTGACTGTTCAGAGACAGCGTTTAAATTACCCTTTTCCTTTATAGCGGTTGTGTTTTCCGTTATTGTCTGGGTATTCTTTTCAATATTCACAACATTCTCGGTTATATTCTCCGTATGCCGTGAATTGTCCGTTCTGTTTTCGCTGTTATCCTGGAAATTCTTGGAGTTATCGACGTTCGTAACGGATTCGTCTATGTTTTCAACATGTCTGTTTATCTCCCTTAATATTTCCTTCTGTGTTTCCTTTGTTGTCGGTTCTTCCTCCGTACCTCTTTCTATAAGGGTTACCTTCCCTCTTTGCGGTTTCCGTGTCAAGTCCCATGTCATAGAACCTGTTTCCTCGTCTATGATGGGTTCAACGTCCGGTATAGGTTCCTGGACCTTCCTTCTCCTTCTTCTTGGCACTGGTCTTTCTTCCAGTTCTTCTGTAAGCAAAGGTTCTTCTACATCCGTTTCCGGTATTGGTTCTTTCCGTCTTGGTTCCGGCTGTACGGGTTCCTCTTTTCTTCTTGGTGACACGTCCCATGTAATAGACCCGGTTTCGGGGTCTATGGTAGGTTGTTCCGGTCTTGGAAGTTCTTCTGTAGGCGGTTGTCTCCTTATCGGTCTTTCCGGCATAGGAGACGGTTTTTGTATTGTGGTTGCATCAATGGCGGCAGACTGTCTTTTAAGGTCAAGTAACAGCCTTTCCAGCTCGTTACGGTCTTCCATCAATGCAAGTTGTTCCCGTAGCTGTGAAATGCTTTTATCGGCTTCCTGTGCGCTCTGCATGGAAGTCTGGTTTATCTCGCGGTACAAAGAAACCGCTTCTTCTCTCAACTGTCTTAGCGGTGTGGTATCAGCCGCAATCCTAATCCTCTTGTCCTCTGCCATTATTCCTTATCTTTTTGGCTTTCCTCGTATTCAACCATCCGCGCCATTTCTTCACGGAAAGCATCAATCTGACTTTGCGTTATCTCCTTGGTATCGGTTTCCTGGTCTACCATTTCGTCATAGGAATCTTTCAGCCATTCACCGATATTCGGAACGTATTCAACTTTCTTTTCCTCGTCTTCCAAAGCCTGCTTAAACATCCGGTCTTCCTCGAACTCAAAAAGTTGCTGGAAGAAAGAACATTTCTTGTGTTCCTCGGACATAAAAGCAATATTATGTTTTTTCCTGTACCACCTGTCAAGCGGAAACTTGTTGTTCCATCTGACTACAAATGTCCTAAAATCTTCCTTTTTATCTCGCTCCATCATACAAAATCAATCAAAAGTGGGGGTATAACCCATAACAGACTATACCCCCACACTCCTCTGAATAACTAAACATTCAAACTATAGTAATTCTCGCTCGAATACTCTTATCGGTTGGGGTTCATCATTTTTTCAACTTCTTTAATAAAGGGCAAAACCTCCTTGTTGTAAATATCCCTTACCTCTACATAGTCCTTAATACCAAGCTGTTTGAAAGAAGTCACTTTCATATCTGCCAGCAAATCGGGCAACATTACTGTAAGCGTCGCTTCAATATCTATCATATCTAAAGCATCAGCCGCAGCCTGCGTTCTATTTCCCAACAAGGTATTGTAATATCCACGACCTAAAAACTGCTTCTGAGTTTCTATCTCATAATATTGTCCTACTGTAGGGAAGGACATTTTATATTCATGTCCCTTAATCTTAATTATCTTATCCTCCATAATCACAAAATGTTATATACGTTACAAATATACGCTATTAATCGGTTAAATCAAAACTTAACTCTAAAATATTGAGACAATGTAATTAACGCTTGTCTTTCTGCATGTTCTTCTTCTGTCAAATCCACCTTATCAAGTTCAATCAATCGGTTTGTTATCTCGTGGAACAACTTGTTGTCGGTATACTTCAATGCTATTTTCTTAATAGTTGTAGAATCGTTAAATTCTTCAAATATCTTACATTCCTTCTTATCTTTAGGGTCTGTCACTTCAATTTCCTCAATAGATAGAAAACATCTATATCCTAAAGCCGTCTTTACCAAATCCTTTTTCATAACATTACCCTCCTTCTTTATTTAAAAACATGGTCTATAAAAATCGTATTTCTTACCCATTCACCTTTATGTTTCACGAACATATATCCTCTAATTATTGCTGTTTCATTCATTTGGCTTGCAAAATCATATGCTGCTTGCTGGTCTTTACCAAATTCCTTGTTGATTGAACCGGAATTATTGTTGACATTGTATCTCAAACATGCCGGGGCTTTCTTTCTATCAGTAATCATAACCTTATCCTCCCTTCATTACCAAATTAAATTTCTTGCAATAGTGCAATTGGCATACTTCTTAACCAATTCCTTTTCCATCTTTTTGAACTTTGCATTATGTGTTGCATTACCTTCATTTGCAATGCAAATCTGATGCGCTACTTCATGGCACAAAGCATAGGCAGAACCGACATTGATTCTATTCAAGTCAATAGAGATTGATTTCGGTTTGTTAGCCACATAAGAACAACAAGCACCGCCCCTTCCAACTTTACAGAACTTCAATGCAATTGCCTTGATACCTTCACTAACACAAATGAACTTGTACAACTCTTTGAGAACCTTAATATCGTTTTCCATTTTCTTATCTTTTATCTGTTTGACTTATCATCTCTTAATCTCACAGTGCTTATGTCATTTTAACATATAATTAACATTATATCAATTCTACACTTACTTGTACTTCTTTATCGTCTTCACGTAAACTGTTGATACTGAGGAAGCTGGACATGCAGATGTCATCGTGACCGCTTGCCGCCTCCAGTTTCCCATTATCACTTCTAAACGTAATAGAGGAAAATTCACCGAACATCAAGTCAACCGCCTGCCTCGTTTCTCCCATCGCATAAGGGCATTTTATTTGCCCTCTTTCAAACATTGCGGATAAAGAAGGTAGTCCGGTATATAAATCCTTCTTGTTTCCTTCCGTTGTCGTGAACGGTTCTATGTTCTTAAGCCCTCTTTCCTTTGCCAGTCCGGATAGTATAGACTGGAAACCATTAGCTTCACACCGTATCTTATTGGGGTGGAAAAGTCGGTCAAGCTGTACAATCTTATCTACTTGTTCGTTATGCGACATACCGCGTTTCCGGTAATAGTACAACAAATAATAGTTATCCATCGCATCTTTTCCCCATACCGAATACACCGTATAGTCCGCTCCGATATTACCAGAAACCGCAAAGTCCACACCTATATGTACTCTTGTAAGCTTGAAGGGGAAATCATCTATACTTGACGCAAAACGTATCGTTTCCATTCCTATAATACTTCGCATCAAATATTCATACGGAAATATCGTTGACGTGTCACTGATAGGAACCACCAAGTATTCACGATTAAATACAATCGTTCCAAGCTCCTCTTTTTTATCCAATATCTGTTCAAACGTGTATCTGTCCGGTGCAAGCGGTCTACCATCCGGAAACAATATCGGATATTCAAAGCAATAGAAACGCTTGTCTGCCTTCAATACTTGGTACAATTCGTTCGGTGCGGAAGAATAGGGTGTGCCAGTCACAAGGAAATAACCGTACGGTTCCACAATCGGCTCTATTGTACCCTTCAAAAGTTCTTTCAGTTTCTCTCTTTGTTCGTCCGAATATAAAGAGCTTTCGTCCGGCATATCGTCACACAAGCAAGCTCCTACGTGCAAACCACGAATCATTGAATCCTTACCGCGTACATGAAGCGTACTCCCCGTTTCCGTCTTTATGGCTGTTTCTCCGATTGAAGCCTTGTTGTAGGGATTAAGTTTTTCCTTTATCAAGTCGTTTGCTTCTATCTCTTCCGTTACTTTCGCTATCTGCACTTTTGCCAGGGTGAAAGTATTAGTGATATAGCACGTCTCTTTCCGATTGGCGTTATCTGTTGTATCCTGTCTGTAGGCGGTCGGTCTTGTGTACGACCATAAACGCCACAGAATGAAGGCATAAGACCATTGATAACTTTTGCCACTCGCCCGGGCGCATAGATAACAGCTCCACGGGTATAATTGCGTCAAATTAGACCACTCTATATTACGCCACCCTAACCGGAATTTGGGAAGCATGGTTGTTATAAAATAATTGAGAGACAATATCTTAAGCGTATTGTCCATAGAGGCTTTCACGTTGTCCACATAGGATAAACTTTCCGAATCCATAGTACGTCCCAGATACAGCGCCTTTTCCGACTGATAAACCATTTCCCTTAGCATGGTATCAACGTCGTTTCCATATCCTTCAAGCAACTGGTTAAGCGCCTTTTCCGGCAGTCTCTCTATGATATTGTCTACTGCATTGTACAGATATGTAAGCTGGTTGTTTGTAAGTATTCCTTTTCCGTCACCTGTCAACATAGCTGAAAGTCCTCTCTATATCTCCTCTCTTTCTTCTGCACCGTTTCCACACCTTCACCCCTTAACTTCTTCACGTAAGAGATAAACAGCATTGCATTCGCATCCACATCATGCTGTGCCCTGTGTGCCTCCACAAGGTCTATCCCTGCATTCTGGCAGCACGTACCAAGCTTGTAGTCCATCTGTTCCAAAGACGCCATGTGTGCAAACTGCATCGTGTCTATGTAGTATTTTACGTAATTGTCTATATCGTCGTTCATATAGGAGAAGAAGTTTTTCAGAAACGGGTTATCGAACCCTACAATATTGTGTCCTGCAAGCGTACACATCTGGCGTGGGTTCTTGTATTTGGTAAACCATTTCTTGCAAGTGCTGTATATCTCTTTCAATGGCACCGCATTCTCTTCTTGGACTTCTTTTGTTATGCCGTGTACTGCCGTTGCTTCCTCCGAATATCCTGCAAGTCCTTCCTTGTAGTTATACGGGAATATCATTTCCACACGGTCTATTATTTCCAACTTTTTCATGTCTATGCACGACATAGCCATTTCGACCAAAGGAATATCCAAAAAAGCCTGCTTCTCCTTACTTGGTAATCCTCCAGTCTCAAAGTCATAGACAATCACGAAATTACTACTTGTTTTCACGTTACCAAAATTTATTTTAAACTACCCCATTGTTCCGCTATCGCTTCCGCAATGCCCGGAAATGTCTTGCTTCTTATCTTCTGTCTTTCCTCTTTAGGCAGTCCGTAGGCATCACAATACCATTTCTGCATTCTAAAACCATTCTTTCCTTCCACCACTTCACCTTTCCCGACAATCTTTGTAGGAGTGAGTTTAGGCAGATTTTTAAGCCATAAACAAGTCTTCTTGCTTGCTTCATCCCCGAACATCCAAGGTTCTATGATTTGGTCTGCCTTTCTGAACCTTGTACTCATAATCCCTACTGGGTTCTCTATGGCAATTCTTTTTACGCCCGAATTATATAGCTCCATAAAGAAATTAACGGCTTCTTCTCGGTCTTTCGCCCTGTTTGGATATTTCGGATGTGGTCTTCTCTGTTCTATCGGCAGCCCCTTATCTTCCGGGTGATAATACCATGCAGCACCGGACACACATAGATAAGTACAAGGTGGGTGTGCAACCATCAAATCCCATTCTTCGCCTTCCGGCAAATAATACTCTTCACCGTTTTGCAGCTTTCCTCCGAAATTGGGAATAACCTGCAAAACATCCTGCTTGAAATGCCATTCGGGGTGCCCACCGCTACAGTCTACAATGTCACAACTAAAGGCGTTATGTCCTCGTTTTCTAAAAGCCTCACAAACTCTCTGACTTTCTTCACATGCTACCAATACATTCATTTTCTTCTTCCTCCACTACCGGGTTATTGTCATTTTCCAATACGTTGTACATCTTAATTGTACAATGCTTTTTAGGTGTTACCACAATCTCGTTTCCTCCCAGATATTCGGGTAGATGTCCTCTCATTATATATGCCTGCACATCATTACGGGTAAACCGTTTCCCGTTCTGCTTCCGGAAATTGTCGTTCATCCAGATAAGTAATCCTTTCGCGTTTACGTCTTCTATTAAAAATTTTCCCATACCAACTAAAATAAATTATTTTTACAAATCCAAAGACCTTCTTGCTTGTTATAGCTTTTGTTCTTTCCACAAAATGATACAGTTTTATATATAGTCAACCCTCTCAAAATCTTCGGGCATCCAATATTCCGATATATAGCAATTCTTTTGTTGTTTCACCCAGTCATAAAATTCTTCATGATTGAAATTAGTAAAATACCCCTCGGTATTTATATAGGGTGGGTCACAATATATTACATATTTCTCTTCTTTCGGTATTTCCAACTCTCTGTAATCACCCTGGAAAACCTCAATATCACCCATTCCCTTTAGACTTTGCAAACTCCAAAGTCTTTCCAATCGCTCCATACTTTGCAGTCTTTGCAAATTATCTGGATAATTAAGCTTCACCAAAATATCCTTTATCGCACACCTTCTGTCTTTAGCAGAAGAACATCTTTTAAATACATCTTCCGGAATAGAGATACCCATATCTTCAAACAAACTAAAATCACCAAAACAGATTGCGTAATGAAAAGCCTTCTTATATGGTTCGACTTGTTCGTTATAACAATAGGTTCTCTGATTGTTGCCGAAAGAAAAACATAATCTTACATACGTATCGTCTTTCTTTAATCTGAAAAATTCCTCCCTACTTATCCATCGGTTTTCATCCTTGAACTTCCCGTTTACCGCATCAACGAAAAACTTTACGCTGTCTGTCATATCATTTATGACGAACCTTTTGTATTTCCCAGATAAAATAGCTGCATGAGTGACTGCACATCCACCTGCAAAAGGTTCTATCCATACATCGGCAGAAGGAAGCGCCTCAACAACCCATTTAGCGATACGAGATTTACTTCCTTTATAGGGTAATCCATAATTCATACCTCGCGTTATTTTATCATCAACAATCTTTCAAAATCCCTGTCCCGGTCTTCCTCACTCTTATACACTACCCATAAGTTCTTTATAGGGTTATCCTTGAATGACGCGCTTTCATCTGCCAGCTTGTTTATCACTATAGCCGGGTTCCCGTCCGAATACCAGTCTTTTTCATACGATATAATAAAATACTTCATAAGGACGTGTTCCCCGTCACTGAACACAAACATTCTGCCTTTTGAATGTTCCTCGTATTTTTTCCATACCTCAACCTCTTTCTGAAATATTTCCACTTTATCGCTATTAGGGTTCTCCAGGTAATCCACTATCATTCTGGAAGCCCTTTTCAGCCCTATAGCGGCAAACACTTCCGCACATCCTATTAATATATCAACGTCTTTTCCCATGTTCTTTCTCCAAAAGTTTTTCTATCCTTTCTTCCGGTATCTTTCCTGTCTCCAAAATCGTATATCTGATGGCATTCCATACATGCCAGAACTATGTTTTCCGGGTCACAGCGCAAACCTGGGTGTGCTCCTCGGCTCAATATATGGGAGAAGAAAATAGGTTTCATTTCAAGACCCAACCATTTTCCGCAATGGAAACAATAATGGGGATTCTCCTCCCATACCTTGACAAACACTTCATTAAGCCTGTTTTCCTCTTCCTTCAATGAAGCTCGGTTCAGTTTCAATTTCTTTCTATTGTCGTAGCATTCCTTACATAACCATCTGTTGCGGTCATATATGAAATGATTCTCCTTGCAAGAAACACACGGTCTAACTTCTTCCTTCACTGTCTTTTTCATGGTTGCAAATATAATAATATTTACAATCCTTGCATCTATTTTTGTCGAATAACCATCCTCCGTACTGGCTGCAAAGTATAAACCCCTTCTCCTTGTTCCAATACTTTTTCCTCAACATCTCCCTGTATCTTTCAGATAAACCCTCTTCCTTCTCCTTAAACGGGCTTATCCATCCTCTTTCTCGCTGATACTTGTTAGCTCTGAATACTTGGTATCTTCCTCTCTTGTTCCACTTCTCTATTGCCTTCGGGCCTATCAAATTATAGGGGTCGAATATTATTTCCTTGTATCGGCTGCTCTCTATCATAGACCCTTGAAACACCATATATTCCCATAACGCCCTATTAGAGGAAATCCCGGTCTTTTCCCAGAACTTTTCCATGAGTTCTATTTTTGACCAGGTTCTCTTAAAATTAGGGGTATAGTTGAAAAGATATTCTATTACCCTTTCAATTGCTGTTTCAATTCTCTTGTTATC
>OOCD01001217.1_pt1 | contig 16142 bp, 10 predicted proteins | sample 1671791 | NCBI WGS metagenome assembly OOCD01 (sample SAMN06348193, study PRJEB24527) | human gut metagenome | biome: human gut; feature: ankylosing spondylitis patient; material: feces | host: Homo sapiens | place: China | collected 2015-10
CCTCTTCATAAGAAAGTGGGGCCAAACCTGAAGAGACATCCTTCAGCACTTCCACAAAAATACCTCCCAGACCACAAAGGACCACATGCCCGAACTTCTCCTCATATTTCGCTCCAATGAAAAGTTCCGTACCTTTCAGCATTGGCTGTACCATGATTGCTTTCGCATCAGCTATTTGCATCATACGGTCAAACTCCAGAGACAAATGTTGCTCACTCTTGATATTCAACACGACCCCGCCAACATCCGATTTATGCACAGGTCCAACGACTTTTGCCACCACCGGAAATCCGCAACGACGGGCAAAAGCCACCACTTCTTCCTTATTATCCGACACAAATTCATCTACAAGCGGAATACCGGCTGCATGAAGCAAAGCCTGTACATGATGAGGCGCGATATATCCGTCATCCGGAATAGAATCAATGATCCGCCGAATTCTCGGAACATCCACTCCGAACAGTTCTATTTCAGGAACTGCTGGTTTAGGAGCATTCACAATGCGGGAAAGAGCAGTCCCTAATGTGACCTCATCCGAAAAGTTCACGTGACCTTTAGCAAGGAACGCTGCCACTTCCGCTCCGGCTGTATTGATGGAAGGAAGTATCGGGAAAATCGGCTTACTGCAAACCTGCATTTTCTCATGAAGCACATCGTACATCTCGAACATAGTGACTAGTCCCGGAGTTCCAAAAATGGCCATCACAGCATCTATATTCTTAAATTTCTCTTCACAATAGTCAATACAAAGACGCAGATGTTCCGGAGTTCCCGTAGCAAGAATATCAATCGGATTACCGACAGCAGCTCCCGGAAAGAGTTGCGCTTTCAGTTCTTCTGCCAGGTTACCTTCTAACTTCGGCACATTCAGCCCCCCCTTGCTCAACGCATCCGTCAGCATTACTCCGGGACCTCCGGCATGAGTGATAATCGCAAAATTCTTTCCCTTCAGTTCGGGCAAGGTAAACACACAACCGACAGTAGTCAGCTCCTCACGTGAGAAACAACGTACAATTCCCGCTTTACGAAACAAAGCCTCAACAGCAGAATCCGAGCTGGCAATAGCTCCCGTATGCGAAGAAGCCGCACGGCTTCCACTTTCCGAGCTTCCCGCCTTAATCGCTGCAATCTTACACCCTTTTCTTATCAATGAAGAAGCATGGAATAATAATCGGTCCGGATTTTGGATACTTTCAATATAGAGCAATTTGATTCGTGAATCTTTTTCAGAATCGAAGTTCTCATCCATAAACTGTAATACATCCTCCACCCCAATCTGTTTGGCGTTTCCTACCGACCATACAGAGTTGAACTGCAATCCCTTAGTCACCGCGCTTTCCAAAATGAATACGGCTGTAGCACCCGAACTGGAGATAAGATCCACTCCTTTCGGACTTAAATTTGGAATTGGTTGACTGAACACACTATGGTGCCAAGTATTCATCAATCCGATGCAGTTAGGTCCTATCAACGACGCGCCATATTTGTTTACAGTTTCCAGAATACGTTCTTCCAACAATGCCCCCTCATGAGTCTCCTCACCAAAGCCAGCAGAAAGTATGATAAAAGCCCGGGTATGCTTCCGACCAGCCAATGTTTCTACAATGCCAGGACACATTGAAGCAGGAACCGCCAATACCGCAAGGTCCGTATCAGGCACGTCCTGCACATCCGCAAAGGCAGGAACTCCCTGCACTTCTTTCTCTTTTGGGTTCACAGCCCGAAGTTCTCCCTGATAACCCCCGTTTATCAGGTTCTTTAATATTGCGCCACCCGGCTTATGTACATTATTTGAAGCCCCTACTACAACAATGCTCTCAGGGCGCAGCAACTGGGTTGTTATCATATCATACTCTAATTTTCGTTTAACTTGAATACAAATATATTCTTTCTTACGAGAAAAAAGAAAGAAAAGTCACTATCTTTGCACATTACAAAGCTGAAAACAATAAAATCACACGATACAATGGAAAAGAAATTCAAAAGAACCACCGTCACATCGGCATTGCCCTATGCGAACGGACCTGTCCACATCGGTCATCTGGCCGGTGTATACGTACCCGCAGATATTTATGTACGCTATCTGCGCCTGAAAAAAGAAGATGTATTATTCATCGGCGGTTCGGACGAACACGGAGTGCCTATCACGATCCGTGCCAAGAAGGAAGGAATCACCCCGCAGGATGTAGTAGACCGTTACCATTCCTTAATTAAAAAGTCATTTGAGGAATTCGGAATCTCATTCGATGTGTATAGCCGCACCAGTTCACCGACCCATCACCAACTAGCTTCGGACTTCTTCAAAACATTGTACGACAAAGGAGAATTTATCGAAAAAACGTCTGAGCAATACTACGATAAAGAAGCTAAAACATTCCTCGCCGACCGTTATATCACCGGAGAATGTCCTCACTGCCACTCGGAAGGAGCATACGGTGACCAATGTGAGAAATGCGGTACTTCACTCTCTCCGACAGATCTCATTAATCCGAAAAGCGCCATCAGCGGGAGCAAGCCGGTAATGAAAGAAACCAAGCATTGGTATCTTCCCCTCGACAAACATGAGGCATGGCTGCGCAAATGGATTCTGGAAGATCATAAAGAATGGCGTCCCAACGTATACGGTCAATGCAAAAGCTGGCTCGACATGGGCTTGCAGCCACGTGCCGTAAGCCGCGACCTCGATTGGGGAATCCCCGTTCCCGTAGAAGGAGCAGAAGGAAAAGTTTTGTACGTATGGTTTGACGCGCCTATCGGATACATTTCCAATACCAAAGAACTGCTTCCCGATAGTTGGGAAACATGGTGGAAGGATCCTGAAACCCGTTTGATTCACTTCATCGGCAAGGACAACATCGTATTCCATTGCATCGTATTCCCTGCAATGCTGAAAGCTGAAGGCAGTTACATTCTGCCGGACAACGTGCCGAGCAACGAATTCCTAAACCTGGAAGGAGATAAAATTTCCACTTCCCGCAATTGGGCTGTATGGCTGCACGAATACCTGGCCGATTTTCCCGGAAAGCAAGACGTACTCCGCTATGTACTGACCGCCAATGCACCGGAAACAAAAGACAATGACTTCACCTGGAAAGACTTCCAGGCACGCAACAATAACGAGCTGGTCGCTGTATATGGCAACTTTGTGAATCGTGCTATGGTACTTACCCAAAAGTACTTTGACGGAAAAGTACCTGCACAGGGCGAATTGACTGACTATGACAAGGAAACTCTGAAAGAATTCGCAGACGTAAAAGCAGAAGTAGAAAAACTGCTCGACATTTTCAAATTCCGCGATGCACAGAAAGAAGCCATGAATCTGGCACGTATCGGTAACAAATATCTGGCCGACACAGAACCGTGGAAATTGGCCAAAACAGATATGGAGCGTGTAGGCACTATCTTAAACATTTCCCTACAGCTGGTTGCCAACCTCGCCATCGCTTTTGATCCGTTCCTGCCGTTCAGTTCGGAGAAGCTCCGTAAGATGCTGAATATGGACACATTCGAATGGGCTGAACTAGGAAAAGACAATCTGCTGCCCGTAGGCCATCAGTTGAATAAGCCGGAACTGCTATTTGAAAAGATCGAAGACGCTACTATCGAAGCACAAGTACAGAAGTTGCTTGATACTAAAAAAGCAAACGAAGAAGCAAACTACAAAGCCAATCCGATTCGTCCGAACATCGAATTCGATGATTTCACGAAATTGGATATCCGTGTAGGTACTATCCTCGAATGCCAGAAAGTACCAAAGGCAGATAAGTTGTTGCAATTCAAAATCGATGACGGACTGGAAACACGTACTATCGTATCGGGCATTGCCAAACACTATCAACCGGAAGAACTGGCAGGCAAACAGGTTTGCTTCATCGCCAATCTTGCCCCGCGCAAACTGAAAGGTATCGTCAGCGAAGGAATGATTCTGAGCGCCGAAAATAATGATGGCAGTTTGGCTGTTATTATGCCGGGACGGGAGGTAAAGCCGGGCAGCGAAGTAAAATAAAAAAATGGGTGAAGAGCAATCACTGAGACAAAAGACAGCCAAAGGATTATTTTGGGGAGGACTCAGCAACAGCTTACAGCAGTTGCTGGGGCTTCTTTTCGGAATTGTTCTGGCTCGTTTGTTGTCACGCTCCGATTATGGCATGATCGGTATGCTGACCATCTTTTCAACGATAGCCAACATCCTACAGGAAAGCGGTTTCATCTCCGCTTTGGTCAACCGTAAAAATGCTTCGGACAAAGATTACAATGCCGTATTCTGGTTTACTGTTTCTTGTAGTGCCATCTTATATATATTGCTCTACCTGTCGGCTCCACTGATTGCCGAGTTTTACCGTACGCCGGAATTAGTCCCCCTTTCCCGACTGACTTTCCTAAGTTTTTTTATCGCTAGTTTAGGGATCGCTCCACGCGCCATCCTTTTCCGCAACCTCAAAGTGAAAGAAAATACGATTATTTCCCTTTCCTCACTTACATTATCCGGTATTACAGCAATAGTCCTTGCCGTAAATGGATTTGCTTATTGGGGCATAGCCATACAATCACTTGTATACGTAGCAGTTGTCGTTATACTCAATTGGTACTTCGCCAAATGGATGCCTAGCTTCCATTTCGACTTTTCTCCTATAAAAGAGATGTTCGGTTTTAGTAGTAAAATGTTAATTACCAACATATTCATGACTATCAACAACAATCTGTTCTCCGTACTATTAGGGAAATTCTATACCAAGCAGGCAGTAGGAGATTTCAGCCAAGCAAACAAATGGAATAACATGGGACATTCCTTAATCACAGGAATGATTAACGGAGTAGCCCAGCCCGTATTAGCAAGCATAACGGAAGACACCCAACGTCAGGTAGCCGTATTCCGTAAAATGCTGCGCTTCACCGCATTTATCTCTTTCCCTGCCATGTTCGGCCTCAGCATTGTATCCAAAGAGTTCATCGTGATTACCATTACTGACAAATGGCTCGTTTCCGCCCAAATGATGCAGTTGCTCTGTATCTGGGGTGCGTTTATCCCTATTAATAACCTGTTCTCAAACCTGTTGGTCAGCCGGGGACGTTCTTCCGTGTTTATGTTCTGCAATATCACACTCAGCATTTTGCAACTTATCACAGCATGTCTCAGCTATCCTTATGGTATCACAATGATGATTTATCTGTTCATTACCATCAATATCTTATGGCTTTTTGTCTGGTATTTCTTCGTCAAAAGAGAAATACCTTTGACTCTATCCTGTGTACTCAAGGATATCGCTCCTTATTTCTTATTAGCAGCCACATTGACTGCCTCCGCTTATTATATCACTCTCGGAATCCGGAATCTATATTTATCCTTACTAATAAAAATAGTGCTGGTAGTATTTTTGTACGCTCTGATTTTATGGAAATTACAATCCGTGATATTCCGTGAGTGCATTGAATTTATAAGAAAGAAAATCTAAACACGAAGTATTTGCAGGGGAATATCTCCTAATTGGGCAGCCAGTTCCGAAAAAGAACTACCTGAAGATCCATAAATCTTTTGAGTGCGTGACAGTGTATACATATCGGCTACAGCATCCTTAATTCCGGAAATCGAGCCACGATCAGAAACCGTCTCAGCCGTATGCACCCTGCTACCATAACGATTGCGTAACTGCTGTTTCACCTCTTCCGAATCAGTTGCCAGATAGATACACAAATCATCATACATATCACTTTCTTTGTCCAACTGTGTAAAAAACAAATCCAATGGACTTTGACGGATGGCTACCGTATGATCTGCACGACGAATATGTACACCTACCGTATGCTTGGAAAAGTGACAAAAACGGCGTTCGACTTCCTCACAAACGGAAGCGACAGGGTGAAACAAAGAACGAAGTAAATTTGTACTGTAATTCACAAACTGGTCACAAGTAGCAATGTACAACCGTCCACTTTGAGATGCCCACTCTTCCAGCTCCGACTCCTTATAACAAAGAGCACGTACGTCCCTTTCATACAGACAATCCTCAAACAACAATTTCTGAAAAAGTTTCGGAAGATAAAAATTACGCCTGCGAGGACGGTCATACATAAGCAAATGTTTGCAAGATGTCTCCGAAAAGGATATATTCATCAACTCCGGTTCCTCAAACACTTTGAAAAAGGGAGCATTCAGTCCCCAATCACGGAACCATAGTACTTCCAACTTTCTCCTTACTCTATATGTCAAGGTAACGGCAGAAGCTACAGCGCGCATACGATTAGCTAATCCTCCCACCGGCACTAATATAATCTTTTCCATAATCATATATTCATTTCCAACACAAAAGTAAACAAGTTTATTATTCTTTGGCTATTTTTGCAGACAGTATTTACACAAATTCAAAAATATGAATATTAATCCGAGCTCACCGGTTTCCATTTCAGTCGTTATGTGTACCTATAACGGAGATAAATATCTTGAACAGCAAATAGATTCTATATTGTGCCAGACCTATCCCATCCATGAACTGATCATACAAGACGATTGTTCTACCGATCGTACAGTAACAATTATTGAAGCATATCAAAAACGAGACCCACGTGTCAAACTCTATATTAACGAGGCACCACTAGGATTCAATTACAATTTTTCATCCGCCTTCGCCAAAGCTGAAGGTGAATATATCGCCTCTTCCGACCAAGATGATATCTGGCGACCGGATAAGATAGAGATTCTGATGAACCACGCAACAAATCATTCTCTACTTTTTCATAACTCTTACCTATTCACCACGGATATTCAACAGACCATGGGGAAAAAAAACAAATCTAATGTACTTTACAACGAGCTTTATCTATTAATGAAACCATATGTCCCGGGACACGAATGTTTCTTCCACCGCAATATCCTACCCATTTTCCAGCAAGCTGTGAAACAAGAGAATAACATCTCCTATGACTCCTTGCTAATGTTGGCTGCCGTTGTCTCCGGACCAATAGAGTTCATTGACGAAGGACTGGTCTATTGGCGTAGACATCCTCAAGCCACTTCCTACCATACGGAACAAAAATACAATGCATGGGAAGGACTACAAACTGCTCTGAAAAGCCTAAGCAACCACTCACAGCGCAATGTTACAAAAAGATATTTTCAAGCTGTCAGCAACTATCCATTCAGGCAGAAATATACCATCCGAACAATTCGGTATATGAAGACAGGCAGTATTATTGGAATTCTGAAAGCCTGTTGCGTCTGTTGCATTCAGCATAAACAACTTTATCCCCATACACGTTTTTTACAATCATGCATCAAGTCTTTTTTCACTCCCTTGTATTTTATCCGAGATTGTAGTAAATTTGCCATCCATTAATGACTTAGGAATATGATAACATTTACTGTATTTCCGCGTTTAAGGCAAAACCCTAACGAAAAAAACAATCCCTATATAGAGAATTTCATCGCTTCCTTGAACCGTGAAGGAGAAAGTTCTGTTATCAATCCTCCACACCGAAACCCGCTTCTTAGCATATTGCCTCCCAAACGATGGGGAGACGTGATAATCTTCAATTGGTTTGAAAGTATTCCTGATTTCAAATACGGACTTTTACAAGCTGTCACGGCAATCTGTTTCGTAACAGTACTCAAATTGGCAAAGAAGAAAATCGTATGGGTACTGCACAACAAAAAACCACACAATGACGGGTATACAGGCATGAAAAAATTCCTCATGCGTTTCATCGTCCGGAAAGCGGATTTAATACTTACACACGCTACCGAAGGGCTGGAAATCATCCGGCAGAGATATCCGCAAGCCAGCGGAAAAGTTCATTTTCTGCACCATCCTACCATCAATCGACTTCCCCGACAGTTACCTGCCGAGAATAATATTCTTTATGATTTGCTGATATGGGGTACTATCTCACGCTATAAAGGTATACATGAATATCTTTCATACCTACGTAACCATCCGGAGCAACACCCCAATGTCTGCATTATCGGACGATGTGCCTCCGCCTCTTTGTTGAAAGAATTGCAGGACAAAGCACCTGATTATGTCAAAATCATCCCTGAAAGTCCATCGTTTGAAAAGCTAAGTAATTACGTAGCCTGCTCCCGTTTTGTACTCATTCCTTACTGTCCCGATTCTGTATTAAGTTCGGGAGTATTAATGGATTCCCTTTCTTTCGGGGCAAAGGTAATAGGACCAGCCACCGGATCATTCATCGATTACAGCCACAACAGTCTATTAAACGTCCACACATTTAAAAGCCTAGATGATATTGCCGTCATCCTCTCAGACTATAAAAATGAAAAAGCCTCACTAGTTGGATATAGGCAATTTCTCGATGAAAACGCTTGGCAGTACTTCGGCAGCAAAATTATTGAACTAGTAACAAAAACCAAATAACATAATGACAAAATACGCTCCCATATTGCTGTTCGTGTACAATCGTCCGGAACATTTAAAACAAACGATGGAGACACTTCAAAACAACACACTCGCTGCCGAAAGTAAGCTCTACATCTATTCCGATGCAGCCCGCAAGGACACAGACGAGGCAGCTGTAGCTGAAGTCCGCAACTATATCCATAAGATAACAGGATTTAAGAGCATCACCCTCATCGAACGGGAAAAGAACTGGGGACTTGCGCGTAATATCATTGACGGAGTTACCACACAAGTCAACCGCTTCGGGCGGGTTATCGTAATGGAAGACGACTTGATTACAGCACCTTACTTCCTACAATTTATGAACGATGCACTTGAGACTTACAAAGACGAGCCACGCGTCGGTCACATACAAGCTTGTGATTTCACCAACGACCCTTCCCTACCCGATACATTTCTTATCAAGTTTACCGGAAGTTGGGGGTGGGCTACTTGGGACAGAGCATGGAAATATTTCAATCCCGACGGGAAAGAGCTGCTCCGCCAATTGGAAGAACGTAACCTCACACGGAGATTTGACCTCAACGGGAATTATCCTTTCACGCGAATGCTGAGGCGCCAAATCGAGGGAAAAAACAATTCATGGGCCATCCGCTGGAATGCCAGCCTGTTTTTAGCAGATATCCTCTCGTTAAACACCGGACGTTCACTTATTCAGAACATCGGTTTCGATGGAAGCGGCACCAACTGCGGTGGTGGAGGTTTATACAGTTCCACCTTATGGATGAAACCGCTCCCAATAGAAAAATGGTCGCCAATAGAAGAAAATGAAAAAGCCAGAGAAGCATTCGCACGCTATTACCACCGCACAAATTGCTTTATGGCCAAAGCGATTCGACGAATTAAACGTACCTTGAAAGGAGACTTCGGCGCATGAAAATATACTATTATCACACACGCCCCATACAAGAAGCATTGGACGAATGGAAGAACCATTTACACCCCGGACATATATTATATGGGCTCACTCATTTCAGTAAACACGGTATTCACCCGATACTCCACCATTACCGTCATTTCGCATCCCGTATACGGTTCTCACTCTACAATTTCTTTGAAATCATACGTTGCAAAGAACCGTATGACCTTTTGTATGGTACCTCCTTTTACGGACTAGAGCTTATTATCTTCTTACGTGCGTTCGGATTGTACCGCAAACCCATTGCTATCTGGCACCATCAAGCCGTAGTCCGAAACTCCAACAAACTGAAGAATTTGATTTCCCGCTTTTATTATAGAGGTATCGATCAAATGTTCTTTTTCAGTCAGACGTTAATTGAGGACTCTTTAAAATCAGGCAAAGTCAACGCCGGTCAGTTGCACCTTATACATTGGGGAGCCGACCTTGATTTCTATGACTATCTGAGACAGCACCTTCCAACCGCAAACGAAGAAGAACCGGAAAAGACGTTTATCACTACTGGGAAAGAGAATCGTGACTTCACCACCTTGCTAAAAGCATTTGCCGAAACAGGGCTTCCCCTTGATGTGTTTACCACACCTGCCGCCGGAGACAAGAACTATGAGCTTTTACTAAAAAAATATATACCATATACCAACATACGGATACATTTCACGGGCGGTATCATCCCACACAAGCTCGCCACAGAAGTAGCACATTCAAAAGTAGTAGTCATCTGCTGCCTTGACAACCCCTACACCGTGGGACTCACCACACTGGTAGAAGCTTTTGCATTAGGACTCCCGGTGATTTGCTCACGTAATCCTAAATTTCAAATGGACATTGAAAAAGAAAGAGCAGGTATCTATGTAGACTATAATGATACGGAAGGATGGAAACAAGCCATCCGTTACCTCTACACCCATCCTGAAGAAGCACAGCAAATGGGAGCCAACGGTCGGAAACTGGCAGAACGGGAATATAATTTAGAACATTACAGCCGCGAATTATCGCAAATCTTAACTACTACGGTAAAAACTTATCGCAAGCAACCATAGATTTGCAACGAAAAGCGTACATTTGCATAAACTTTTATGCGCATGAGAGTACTAATCATCAATACTTCAGAACGAATGGGCGGTGCGGCTATCGCAGCAAACCGTCTGATGGAATCGCTCAACGGTGCCGGAATAGACACCGGGATGTTGGTACTGCACAAAACGAGCCACTCCGATAAAGTACATACCGTCGGTAAGTCTTGGCAAAGAAAGTTCACGTTTATCTGGGAACGTCTCATTATTTGGGCAAATAATCTTTTCAGCCGGAAGAATCTTTTTAGGATATCCATTGCCAATACGGGGTTCGATGTCACCCGGCTTCCGGTTTTCAAAGAGGCAGATATCATTCACTTGCATTGGGTCAATCAGGGCATGCTGTCCTTGCACAATATTCAACAAGTCATCACCTCCGGCAAACCTGTTGTTTGGACGATGCATGACATGTGGGAATGTACCTCCATCTGCCATTATTCCTACTCTTGCGAATCATTCAAAAACGAATGCGGAAACTGCCACTTTCTCCGTTTTCCCGGGAACAACGACTTGTCTCACCGCGTCTTCAAGAAAAAACAGAGCATACTCTCTCCGGCAAGAATAAATATCGTTACAGTAAGTAATTGGCTCGCCTCACAAGTACGCCAAAGCACACTACTCAAAGGAAAGCCGGTCACAGTGATACCGAATACGCTTTCACTGAGCAACTTCCGGATACTTAATAAAGTAGAATGCCGACAAGCATTATCTCTTCCTGACAAACGGATTATCGTGTTCGGGGCTGCCCGTATTGATGATCCGATAAAAGGATTCCCAACGTTGATGGAGGCCATTCGCCTTTTAATCCGACGAAAAGACTTTCGGAGTAAAGAGTTGCACCTCCTACTATTCGGAAGAATCAAATACCCCCTGCAGGTGCTCCCGTCTATTCCGGTCAGTCATACCTACATGGGCTGGGTAAGCCAAGCGGAGGAGCTTTCTCAAATCTATTCGGCAGCCGATGTCGCAGTGTCCGCCTCGCTCTACGAAACCTTCGGACAAACACTGATTGAAGCCCAGTCTTGCGGTTGCCTGCCTGTTTCGTTCGGCAACAGCGGACAAGCAGACATCATCCGCCATAAGGAGAATGGATACTTAGCTGACTATCAGTCGGCGGAAAGTCTGGCCGACGGAATAAAATGGGGACTTACCGAAGGGAAAGAACGAGTGTCACCGGAAGCAATGAGAAACGAAGTAATGACTAAATATTCGGGCAAGGTGGTAGCCGGACAATATATCAATCTGTATACAAGCCTGTTGGCAAGCAAACTTTAGAAAATGAGAATACTGATTATTAATACTTCTGAGAAGATGGGCGGTCCGGCCGTTGCGGCAAGCCGTCTGATGGAATCGCTGAAAAACAACGGTATCAAAGCTAAAATGTTGGTACGTGACAAACAGACCGACCAGATTAGTGTTGTCGGGTTGAACAGAAGCTGGTTGCAAGTATGGAAATTCATGTGGGAACGTCTTGTCATCTGGAGTGCCAACCGTTTTCACCGGAATCATATGTTTGATGTAGATATAGCGAATACCGGCACGGACATTACGTCACTTCCGGAGTTCCGTCAGGCGGATGTCATCCACCTTCACTGGGTCAATCAGGGAATGCTCTCATTGAAAGATATCCGAAAGATATTGTCATCCGGCAAGCCTGTAGTATGGACAATGCATGATATGTGGCCTTGTACCGGTATCTGCCACTATGCACGGGAATGTACCAAATACCAGAAGGAATGCCATCACTGCCCCTATATATATAAGGAAGGAGGCCGGAAGGATCTGTCATATCGCACTTTCCGCAACAAACAAGAACTTTATGCTCATGCCCCGATTCATTTCGTCACTTGCAGTCATTGGCTGAAAGAACAAGCACAAAGTAGTGCATTGCTTGCAGGAAAAGAGATTGTCAATATTCCGAACGCCATTAACACGAATCTCTTCAAACCACAAAAGAAGGAGGAGGCACGTACGAAATGTATGTTGCCGCAAAACAAAAAACTAATTCTGTTCGGTTCGGTAAAGATTACCGATAAGCGGAAAGGAGTCGAATATTTAATTGAGTCCTGCAAAATGCTGGCAGAAAAGCATCCGGAATGGAAAGATTCATTGGAGGTAGTTGCATTCGGCAACCAATCCCAACAGTTACAGGCTCTGCTTCCCTTTCGTGTACACTCACTTCCTTACATCAAGAATGAGCATGAATTAGTGAATATATACAACTCAGTAGATATTTTCGCCATCCCGTCGCTGGAAGAGAATCTGCCCAACATGATTATGGAAGCGATGGCATGCGGAGTGCCGTGCGTAGGGTTCAATGTAGGCGGCATTCCCGAAATGATAGACCATCTGCACAACGGCTACGTGGCACAATACAAGTCTTCGGAAGATTTTGCCAACGGCATTCACTGGATATTGACAGAACCGGAATACAGCGAACTCTCAGAACAAGCCCGCCGCAAAGTATTGGGCAACTATTCGGAGAGTATCGTTGCCAAAAGATATACGGATATCTATAACAAAATAACAGGAAAATATGCATAGCGTCCATCCCACTCCGAAATTCTCAATCATCACGGTAACATACAACGCTGAGAAGGTATTGGAGGACACCATTCTAAGTGTCATCTCACAAACCTATCATCACGTCGAATATATTATCGTAGACGGGGGATCTGAAGATAAGACCTTATCCATCATCGACCGGTACCGTTCGCGGATACACACTGTCGTCAGCGAGCCGGACAAAGGATTATATGACGCCATGAATAAAGGAATCTCTCTTGCCACCGGTGATTACCTTTGCTTTCTGAACGCAGGCGACTGCTTCCACGAAGATAATACATTACAGCAAATGGTACATACCATCATCGGCAACGAACTTCCCGATGTGCTTTATGGAGAAACCGCCATCGTAGACAAGAACGGTCATTTCCTACGTATGCGCAGGCTATCCGCTCCGGAAACTTTAACGTGGAAAAGCTTTAAACAAGGGATGTTGGTCTGCCATCAGGCATTCTTCCCCCGCCACACGTTGGTAGAGCCGTATGATTTGCAGTACCGCTTCTCCGCTGACTTCGACTGGTGCATCCGCATCATGAAGAAAGCGCATACCCTTCACAACACTCACCTGACAATCATTGACTATTTAGACGAGGGCATGACCACCCGGAACCGGAAAGCATCCCTCAAAGAGAGATTCCGCATTATGGCAGAGCATTATGGATGGATCAGTACCACGATACATCATGTATGGTTCGTGATCCGTGCAGTTACTCACCAATAGGCGAAGGCATATAAAGCATTACCTGGTCTAATATCACTCCTTCGTCCAATGCCTTGATTACCAATTTGTGGGACTTCTTTCCGGATACCGGAAGTCGAACCGTTCGGATGGCTTGATTGCGCAGCACGTTCTCTTTCCATTCTTCACTCCGTCCTTTCGTTTCATAAGAGATCACTTCAGGCGCTGCATCGTCCAACGATATTGAGAAACGTAATTGATCTCCTCTCACAGGATGATTAGGCAACAAGCGGATGTCAACCTCTACCGAGTCTGTTTTCCAGTTGTCAAAAGAGAACATCAGTGCATCTCCCTTGTCAATGCCTGTCGCTTTGCTTTCATATCCCAGGCCCTCACAAATAGCAGAAGTTCCTTTCCGCGCATTCAAGGTCTTACTATTCGGGATATTCTTCCCATCCAAGCCGTTCCATTTATAGATAGCTACACGCTCTTTCATCATCGGAGAAGTAGCCGTTTTTCTTTCCACGCGATTGAATACGGGGAGTTTTCGGGGTTGGAAATCCATCATGCGGTTCCACTTTCCATCTTCCAGTGAGTTATACTGTTTTGTCAATACTACAATGCTGTCATAGGCTAGATCACTTTTCTCCCAGTCCGCTTTTCCGTGGCGGGCTAATTGGGCATATAGCAATTTCCGGTTCATCTGTGTAGCAGCTTGCACCGGGTATTTCACCAATTCAAAATAGGCACTTTGTCTGCCGGATGGGATTTTCAAAGCTGCCCGTTCCACTGTCTCCGACAATTTATCATAAGCCTGCAAACGTCCGTTGATTTCTTTTTCACTCCATGGAAGATCTTTGACAACACGATAAACAGGATCTTTCTCCTCTTCCCTCGTATTTCCCATAAATTCAGGTTTACGAATATGGGCCAGACGATAGTGTTCCTGCATCACAGGTAATACTGCCTTTGCGCACGAAGCTCCCAATTCCCGTTCCAGCCAGTGTTTCAGATGAGAGGTCACTCCTTCCGAGGCCACAGCTTCTATATTCCAGGCCATATCCATAAACAACTCTATCTGATACTCGGCAGGCTTGATATCTCCGACGTTCAGTATCCACATCTTCTGTATGCCTCGATCGTAAGCCAGCTTCATTTGTTGGAAAATCAGATACGGGCTCATCGTACTCAACCAGAGATGGTCGTGCGGACGTCCCCAATAAGAAACATGATAATAGACTCCATTCCCTCCTTTACGTGGGCATTCTTCGGCCGTAGGAAAATGGCGGATATAGCCATAGTTATCGTCACACCACATCAATGTTACATCATCGGGCACCTGTAATCCGGCATGATAAATGTCGAGTACCTCTTTATAAGGGATAAAAACCTGCGGGACTTTAGTTACATCCTTATCAACATATTTTTCAATCAACCCGCGTTGATCTGCAAACACACGATCTATTACGGCCTTCTGTTCTTCCACCGTCTTCGCTCCCTGCATCTTGCCATCGTGTACACCACGCATACCCAACGTATAGAGTATTTCCTGATCTGCCACCTCTTTTACACGGTCTTCCCAGAATTTGTAAACAGCCGGAGCATTATTCACATAATCATAAGCCCCTTCCCCTCTTCGTTTCCACTCGCCGGCAGCGCTGCAAGCCATCGGTTCGCAATGGGAAGCACCGATGAAGATTCCATATTTCTTGGCAGCTTCCCGATTGCCTTTGGTCAGGAAGAAAGGAAGTGTACATTCGTGCATTGCAGGCCAATAGGTGTTGGCACGCAGACGAAGTAAGAGTTCAAAAATACGCTCGTTGGTACGCGGGCCTATCTCACCTTTCACTTTTGAAGGTTCATAGGTCCGACTGCTCCATGGCATCAAGCCCCAGTCTTCATCATTAATAAATATACCCCGATATTCCACCGAAGGAGCCTGAAGACTTTGGAATTTGGAAGATAGCTTAAAAAGTTTCTTCTTTTCCGGAGTTACGTCCGCCCACCATTCCCAGGGAGAGACACCTAACAAACGGGATATTTCGAGTATTCCATAAGCCGTACCATGTTTGTCACTGCCGGCTACGATCAATTTACCCTCCGGAGAAACAGATAATAGAAAAGCCTGCTTCTTGCCTTTTAGCGCAGAAACATCTATGCCGGTCCGGCTGATAAGCTCACTCTGCCCCACCGTTCCTATCACAATTTCACCTGTTTTCTCATTCGCTTGGGTAGTCGACGACAATACTGTCTGAATATCACGCCCCAGCATTTCCAATGCGGTTCGTACAACCAGTTCTTCAGAAGGGCTGCAAGCGATGACAACTGTTTGACCGGAAGTCAAAACAAAATCCTTACTACGAATCGGTAAAGCAACTATCAAAAAGATGAAAAAAGGAAACAGAAGTTTATGTCTCATAGGTTCTATTATTTATAGAAGACAAAATTACAGGTTTGCAGAAAATGTACTATAGAATAGTGTACAATTTCATAGA
>OOCD01001219.1_pt1 | contig 16127 bp, 9 predicted proteins | sample 1671791 | NCBI WGS metagenome assembly OOCD01 (sample SAMN06348193, study PRJEB24527) | human gut metagenome | biome: human gut; feature: ankylosing spondylitis patient; material: feces | host: Homo sapiens | place: China | collected 2015-10
TGGCGGCGCACAACGAGCGCCGCCAGTTTGCTTCGCAAACACGCTCGTGCGGTTGATTGCCCCGCGGGGGCAATCATTGTGCGCTCCCCAGTTTCGCTGCGCTCAACTGTGGCCCCACGCGCACAACCCCGCACCGCGTCGAAACAGCGGCAGTTTTCTTTGGTTCTTTCTTTTGCTGCCAAAAGAAAGAACAAGTTCCCGGGAGACTGCCGTTTCCGGTTCAGCCGGCCCGTTTTACACAAATTTTACACAACATTTACCTTCCCGTGGTGGTGTACCTGCGGCGCATACATTATAATAGAAGGCGGTATAGTGTAAAACTCAATAAGAGAATGGATGTGTAACACCGGATGACCATTTTTAATGTGTTCACCCTGATGGGCGGCATTGCCATGTTTTTGTATGGCATGGACCTGATGGGGAAAGCTCTGGAACAGACCGCCGGCAGTAAGCTGCAGGGCATTCTGTCCACCATGACCAGCAGCCCCATCCGCGGTTTGCTGCTCGGCATGGCCGTCACTGCCGTCATTCAGTCCAGCGGTGCCACCACCGTTATGGCTGTCGGCTTCGTCAACTCCGGTCTGATGGAGCTGCATCAGGCCATCAGCGTCATTATGGGCGCAAACGTCGGTACGACTGTCACCGGCTGGCTGCTCTCGCTGTCCGGCCTCGAGGGTGACAGCTTCATCACCCAGATGATGAACCCCAATGCCTGGAGCCCGATCCTCGGCTTTATCGGCATCTGGATGTATATGATCGGCAAGGACCGCAAGCGCGGCGTTGGTAAAATTATGCTGGGCTTCGCCATTTTGATGGCCGGCATGAACACGATGTCCCATGCCATGTCCCCGCTGGCCGACGAGCCGTGGTTCATGGATCTGTTCCTCAGCTTCAAAAATCCCATCCTCGGCGTTATCGCGGGTGCGGTGCTGACGGCTGTTTTGCAGTCCTCGTCGGCGTCCGTCGGTATCCTGCAGGCCCTGACCAGCACCGGCGCGGTCACCTACTCCACTGCCGTGCCCATCATCATGGGCCAGAACATCGGCACCACCGTCACGGCGCTGATCTCCTCGGCGGGTGCAAACAAGAACGCAAAGCGCACCGCCTTCGTCCATCTCTATTTTAACGTTATCGGCACGATCCTCTTCCTGTGCGGGTTCTACGGGCTGAACGCGCTGATCGGTTTTGCCTTCTTCAACGATACGGCCAATACCTTCGGCATCGCCATCGTACACACAATTTTTAACGTAGTAACGACAGCTATTTTGCTGCCGTTCAACCGCCTGCTGGAAAAACTGGCCATTTTGACCGTGCCAGACTCCCCGTCCGACACGAAGCAGGAGAACACCCTGCTGGACGAGCGTCTGCTGGCTACGCCGTCCGTGGCCGTGGGCCGCGCCATGCTGACCGGCGGCGATATGGCCGAGATCTGCCGCACCTCGCTCTTGCAGGCCATGTCCACCACCCGCGCCTGGAATGACGCCATCGCCGACGAGGTCATCCGCAAGGAGGACGCCGTTGACCACTATGAGGACGTGCTGGGCACCTACCTTGTCAAATTGAGCGCCAAGCATCTGTCCGTGGAGGATAACCGCTCCGTCAACACGCTGCTGCACACCATCGGCGACTTTGAGCGCATCTCCGACCACGCCGTGAACATTATCAAAACGGCGCAGGAGATCCGCGACAAGGACATCAAATTCAGCGAAGAAGCGCTGAATGACCTGTCCGTGCTGGAAGCCGCCGTGCAGGACATCGTCAACCGCACGGTGGATGCGTTCCAGAAGGGCGACACCTACGCCGCCGGCAAGATCGAGCCGCTGGAGCAGGTCGTGGACGGCCTGGTGCGCGAGGTCAAGACCCGCCACATCGCACGTCTGCAGGCCGGTGTCTGCACGATCGAGTACGGCTTTGTGCTGGACGATCTTTTGACGAATTACGAGCGCATCGCCGACCATTGCTCGAACATTGCGGTGGCCATGATCGAGGTCGCGGCGGACAAGTTCGACACCCACGAATATCTTGCCAACGTCAAGCACGGCGGCAGCGTAAAGTTTGAGCGCCGCTACGAGAAATACCGTGGCCGCTACACCTTCCCGCCGGAGGCGTATTCCGAATCCGCTGAAAATCCGGCTGAAAACTAAAAATTACGTGCCTTCCCCTATGGGGGAAGGTGGCCGAGGCTCCGACCGAGGCCGGATGAGGGGCAGCCTTGCCCCGCCATCCCGTTACCGGGCTGTATTGGGAACCCCGCCCCTCATCAGTCCGCTTCGCGGACAGCTTCAGTCTCCGCGCTAAGAGCCGCCTGCGGCGGTTGCGCTCCGACACGCGCCTGCGGGCGCAGCCCCGAGGGGGAAGCCTTTCCCCACAAAAAACCGCCCTGCACGTTTTTTCGTGCGGGGCGGTTCTTTTTTACTTCTCTTTGCTCAGCAAGATCCGGTCATTGTCCAGCGCGTGGCCGACGTTCTCTGCGAAGCGATCCAGCAGGCCGTCCACGGTGGTGTGGGTGCGCTCCTCGCCGCTGATGTCCAGCACAATATGGCCGTGGTCCATCATCAGCGTGCGGTTGCCCAGGGTCAGCGCGTCGTGCATGTTGTGGGTGATCATCAGGCAGGTCAGGTGGTTTTCGGCCACGATTTTTTTTGTCAGCTCCAGCACCTTGTCCGCCGTGCCGGGGTCCAGCGCCGCCGTGTGCTCGTCAAGCAGCAGCAGCTTCGGCGTGACGAGGGTCGCCATCAGCAGGGTCAGCGCCTGACGCTGGCCGCCGGACAGCAGACCCACGGGCTGCTTCATGCGGTCCTCTAGCCCCAGACCCAGCGCGGAGAGCTTTTCGGCAAACAGCTCCCGGTCCTTTTTGTTGATGCGGGAGAACGCCGAGGTGTGCCCCGACGCGCGCAGGAAGGCCAGCGCCAGATTTTCCTCAATCGTCATGTGCGGGGCCGTGCCGCGCAGCGGGTCCTGGAACATGCGGCCAATCGCCTTGGAGCGCTTGAAATCCGGCAGGAGGGTGATGTCCCTGCCGTCCAGCGTGATCGTGCCGGTGTCGGCGATGAACTCGCCCGCAATGGCGTTGAACAGCGTGGACTTGCCCGCGCCGTTGGAGCCGACAATCGTCGCAAAGTCGCCGTCGTCCAGATGCAGGTTCACGTTTTCGAGGGCGACCTTCTCATTGACAGTGCCCGGATTGAACGTTTTGCTGATGTTTTTCAGATCAAGCATGGCGGGCACCTCCCTTCTGGGCGTTGGCGCGGCGGCGGCGGAAATCAGCCTTGGCCTTGAGGGCCGGGGCTGCAATGGCCAGCGCGACGATGACGGCGGAGATCAGCTTCAGGCACTCCGACGGGACGTTGGCACGCAGAGCCAGCGCAATAATGAAGCGGTAGATGACGCTGCCCGCGACGGCGGCCACAGCCTTGACCCACATGCCGCCGCGGCCAAAGAGCGTCTCGCCAATGATGAGCGAGGCCAGGCCGATGACGACCATGCCGGTGCCGAGGTTGATGTCCGCCGAGCGCTGGTACTGAGCCAGCACCGCGCCGGACAGCGCGGTCATGGCGTTGGCGATGCAGAGGCCCACCGTGATGGTGAAGGCGGTGTTGATGGACGACGCACGGACCATGTCCGGGTTATCGCCGGTAGCGCGGATGGACAGGCCCAACCGGGTGCCGAGGAACGCGATGAGCAGCGCGCAGACCACAACGGTGACAAGCGCCGCCACGATGAGCTTATAGGGTGCACTCTCGCCAAAAACGCCCTGTGCAGCGGTAAAGACCGTTTTGGTTTTCAGCATGGGCACGTTGGAGGAGAAGCCCATGACCGCAAGGTTGACCGTGTACAGCCCCGTGTTGGTGATGATGCCCGCCAGAATCGACGGCACAGCGAGCTTTGTCTGCAAAAACGCGGTGATAAAGCCCGCCGCCGCACCGGCCAGCATGGCCAGCGGCAGCCCCAGGAACGGGTGGCCCGCCACGGCGGCGGTGGCCGACACGGCGCAGCCCAGCGTGAACGCACCGTCGGTGGTCATATCGGCGATGTTCAGCACGCGGAAGCTCAAAAACAGCGCCATAGCGACCAGCGCGTAGATAAAGCCCAGTTCCAGTGCATTCAGCACGGTGGCAACGGTAAACATAGGGTGACTTCCTCTCTAAAAGTAATGGTACAGTCTATTATACAACAATGTAGGGGCGGATTCCATATCCGCCCGCGGGACGCTGCGGCTGCACAGGCGTCCCGGGCGCATATAGAATGCGCCCCTACGGTCTTTTCCCGGAGGGTTATTCCGCCGTGGTGACCTCGACGACCTGGCCGGCCAGATCGTTGAAGGCGCTGTAGTCGATGCCCAGGGCGGCGGCGGTCTCGGTGTTGACGGTGATGATGCCGCCGTCCATGATGTGGTACGCGGGGACAACGCCGGTCTCAAGGATGTCGAGCGCCATGTCAGCGGTGTAGGTGCCCAGCTCGGTGTAGTTGACACCGCAGGTTGCAAACGCACCTGCCGTGACGAAGCTGTCCGCGCCGGTGTAGAACGGGATGCCGCCCTTGGTCAGTGTCTCGGAGACAGCGGCGGCAGCGGCCATGACCACGTTGTCCGTCGGGGTAAAGACGGCATCGACCTGGCCGACCATGCTGGACGCGGCGGTCATGATCTCGTCGTTGGTGTTGCCGGTCTTTTCGACGTAGGCAATGCCCTTGGCATCCAGATACGCCTTGGCCTCGGCAATCGGGGTCGTGGAGTTGGCCTCCGAGTTGGAGTAGAGCAGGCCGACGGTCTGGATGTCGGGCTGAACGGCGAACATCATATCCATGATGGACTGGGTGTTCAGCGCGTCGGACGTGCCGGTGACATAGTCGATGTCGGTCAGGTCTGCGGCGGCGGGGTCGGAGATGGCCGCGTAGATGACCGGGGTCTTGGTGGACTCGGCGGCGGTGGTCATGCACTGGGCGGCCAGCGTCGCGATGGGAATGATGGCGTCATAGCCGTCGGCGACGACCTGTGTGCCGATCTGGTTCAGCGTTGTGGCGTCGTTCTGGCCGTTGAAGTCCTTGTACTCGATCGTGATGCCCTTCTCGGCGGCCTTGGCGTCCAGCTCTTTCTCAATAGCCACGCGGATCTCGTCGAGGCTGGCGTGGTCGAGCTGCTGGACAATGGCGACCTTGTAGCTGTCAGCGGCGGCGGTGTCCGCGGTGCTCTCGGCAGCGGACGCGGTGGTCTCGGCGGAAGATGCGGCAGTGTTGGCGGTATCGGCGGTGTAGCCGCAGGCGGCCAGGCTGGTCATCATGGTGGCGGCGGACAGAACAGCAACAAACTTTTTCATGGTAAATTCTCCTTAATTTGTAAATTGTAGTGAATGTCAGGTTTGTAGGGGCGGTCATTGCCCCTATAGTGCCCGGTGCGTTCCGGGCCATCCAGATTTACAAATTCAGGCTTGCCATCGCTCTTTCATCAGGTTCATGTTCCCTCTCCCCCATTGTCAAAAACAAAACTGCCCTTGCACAGAACTTCTCCTGTGCAAGGGCAGATAAAACAAATCTGTGGTGCCACCTTGCTTGCCGTGCTTACGATACAATCACGGCCACTCTGTAGGGAACCAACATTCCCCTGCTCTGTAACGGGAGCTGCCCGTCAACGGATACTGCGGGCCATGCCCGTTTCCCCGTGCCCTCCGCGAACCATTATGCAGACCCGCTCTGTATCCCCTTCCCAGCATCGGGGACTCTCTGTAACTGCGCTGTGTGCTTTACTTTCGCTTCATTGGTTTAAAGCATTTATACCACACACGGGCGTGATTGTCAACACCCAATTTCAAATTTTATTCAGATTCTGCGGATTCCGGCGACGCCATGTTGTTTTTATCCAGCACAAACAGTTTTTGCACCTGTTCGGCCACGGGGGTGTCGGTGTCCTTCAGCAGGCAGTTCTCCGTCAGGTAGGGGCTGTCCTCGCCGTCCAGCGCCAGCAGCATATCTTTTCCGCGCAGGGCGTCGCTGCCCAGGTACTCGGTCAGGCTGTCAGCGTCCCAGGCGGTCTCGGTATCGTCGGGCGTGAAGCTGCCGGCGTTGCTCCAGGTGCCGTAGACTGCGCCAATGGCGCAGACGCGCTGCGGGTCCTCGTCCTCGCCGTATTTCTGCTTATCCAGCTGCGCCTGCAGCTCGGACGCCATGCTGCCCTCGGTCATCAGGGCGCTGGCCTCGTCGGTAAAGATCAGGATGCCGTCCTTCTTATAGGTTTTCAGCAGCTGCTTCGCGTCGTAGGTCGGCAGCTCACTGTCGTCCGCGACGTTCAGCGTGCCCTGCATGGCGTAGTACAGGCGGGACACGGCGGCGTAACTGCTGCCGAAGAACCGCTCCATCTGGCGCGGATATTTGGCCATCGCCGTCTTGAACCAGTAGACGGCATTGCTGGTCGTGCCGCTGCGCATGACCTGCACAGCCTCGGCGATCTCTGTCTCGGGCGTGTTGTAGCTCGCATTGGCCAGCACGGTCAGCGCTTTGCCCACTGTCGCACTGCGGGCATCTGCCCCCAGACCCGCGGCGTGGAAAACACCGGGGTAGCGCGTGCGGACGTGCTCCCACAGGGTGCGGGCGCTGTCGCGCCGGTCGGCGGGCAGCACGGACAGGTAGCTGTTCAGGCTCCCGGTATTGCCGGTCTGCAGATAGTTGTCCAGCAGCACGCCCGCGGCGGCGCCGTCCGGCACGGCCACGACCCGCACGCCCGCGCTGTACAGCTTGTCGATCAGCGCACCGCGCAGCTCATTGCCGCGCAGGTTGTCGGTGTCGGCCACAAAGACGCGGTAGTCATCGCTGCCGAAGTCCGACGCATCGAGCGCATAAGTCATATCAATGCGGTGCAGATACTTATTATTGTACTCCTCCACGGGGTTGGTCACGTCGGCGCTCTCGCGGGTCGCAATGACCAGCTCGCCCGCGGCCTCGGCGGCGGCGGTCTCCGGCGTGGCGGCAATGACCTCCTCGGCGGTCTTATCATCGTACAAAAAGTCCTGCAATGCCTTAATATTCACGACCCAGTCGGGGTCGTACATCAGGCGGTCATCCATGCCCGTGCGGATGCCGTAGGTGCCCTGCAGCGGCATGGACATCTGCTGCACATCGCAGCCCAAAAAGCCCGGCAGCTGCACGAGCAGCGCGGCGATCTCGGACTTGGTAAAGTTCGTCTGGATCAGCGGCAGAATGGTATTGAGCAGGTTGTCCAACTCCATGACGCTGGCGTTCTGCACCTGATCCAGCACGGCCTTAATGACGGTGCGCTGGCGTTCGACGCGCTTCCAGTCGTTGTCGATCTTGCGCAGACGGGCGTATTGCAGCGCCGTGTAGCCGTCAAAGTGGTTGGGGCCCGGGTCAACGTGGTTGACGATCAGCATCGAGTTGGAGGGGACCTCCCAGTTCAGGGCCTTGGCCTCCATCTCGGTAATATCAAGGTCTACACCGCCGACGGCATCCACGATCTGGACGAAGGAGTTGAAGTTGACGCGGACGTAGTGGTCTACCTGCACGTTGAAGCAGTCCTCGATGGTTTTCATTGTCAGCTTTGCGCCGCCGTAGCGGAAAGTGTGGGTGATCCAGTCGTACTGGCCCTCATAGCCGTCCAGCAGAATCGGCACGCCGGTGCCGCGCTCGATGGAGACCAGCCGGATGACGTGATCCTTGATGTCGAGCGAGACCAGGATCATGCTGTCGGAGCGCGCGTCGTCGCTGAACTCGGTGGTGTCCTCCGTGCCGTCGAGCTGGTTCAGGTGGGTGAAGGCATCGGCGTCGTTGACGGCCTCGGTGCGCTCGTCGGTGCCGATGAGCAGGATGTTCAGCACGTTGTCGTCAGAGAACGGGCTGCCCTCGGGCATTGTCATCTCGCTTTCGGTGTGGGTCAGGCCGGTTCCGTCCAGGTCCTGGTCCTCGTCCGCGCCGATCTCCCCCATCTCGCTGACGCTGCCGTCATCATAGCGCAGCAGGTCGAGCTTGCCGTTGACGTAAAGGGCCGCCAGCACAGCCAGCACGGCCAGAATGCCGACAACAATGACCGCGATTTTGCCGCCCTTGGGCAGGCGCCGCCACGGGTTCCTTTTTAGCGCTCCATCGGTTGTTTTTTCGGTTTTCGTTTTCAGTTCGTTCATATTTTTACTTTCCCCTGTTGTTGCCTTACCTATAATCCTATTGTGTGGGGGGCAATGGCCGCCCCTACATATATTCAGCGTGTCGAAAAACCTCCCTCTGCGAGGGGGCCAAGGGGTGAGCACACCTTTTTCGACAGGCTGATATATTACGTGCGTTTTAAGCGTTTGGCGATTTGCCGCACATCACAACAATAATACAAAAACGCCAGCCCTGCAAAGACGGTCAGTCCCAGTGCGCGCCAGGTGAACCAGCCGTGCTGGATGCTGTGGGTGCGCAGCACGATGAACCACGCCGGGGTCATCAGCGCGCAGAGCCCCAGCGGCAGTGCGCGTGCGAGCTGCTGCCTGTCCCGGATGCTGGCCGCAAACAGCGCCAGAAGCAGAACGACAGCCAGAACCAGCGGCCAGAACAGGTGTTTGCCCGCCAGTGTCGTGTATACAAAATGTAAAATATTACGCCAGGTTAATTCCATGCCGTGCCAGCTGTCGGCGGCAGTGCGCACGCCCACCTGATGCAGCGCGTCGGCAATGACGTTCTGCCCGGTGACAAGCCCGGCCAGCACCCATTTGGATGCCCAGCAGAGCAGGTAGCCGACGCCCCACGTCAGGCTGCCGCCCACAACGATGCCGCACTGCCTTGTGCCGGCCCGCAGGCGCTGCTGCGGCTCAAGCAGCCAGCAGACAAGCGGCAGGCCAAGGGTCAGGACCGGCGTGACGAGCAGGTCGCAGAACGACGTCACAACGCCAAGAACCAGCAGTGCCAGGCAGACATCATCGCTGCGGCGGGGCTTGGCCAGCACCCAGACGCAGCCCGCGTAGGCAACGGCAAAGCAGGTGAAAAACTGTACCTGATGCGGTGCCCAGAACGCCGTGACCAGCAGCTGACTGACCGCGAACCACACCGCGGCCCGCAGCCCGCAGCGGCGGCGCAGCAGCACCGCCACCGCGGCAAACAGCGCCGCCAGCACCAGATACTGCACCACGCGCACGCCGGTGATGTCGGTGACCAGCAGCAGCGGGCGCAGCCAGATCAGGTAGCCGTGCCAGTACCGCGCGTAGGAGAACGGCACAAGCGCGGGCGCGTCGGTGCGCTGTGCGCCCGCGGCCCAGTCCCTTTCTATGTACCATTGCAGGTCGTCGGCCAGCGTCTCAAAGTTATCGACGTTGTAGGCCGTATTCGTCATCATGGCGGTCAGCGGCGGGGCCTCGTCGGCGGACGCGGCCTCGGTCAGCATGATCGTGTCGGTGTAGTTGTCCATCTGGAACAACTTGAAGTTCAGATATTCCGGGTACAGCCCCTCACCGGCGATTTTCACCGCTGAGTCGTAGACATGGTCCCGCACCGGCTCCCCGGGCAGGGCGTAGGCCGCCAGCAGCAGCACAAAAAGCGCCGCCAGCGTCACGGCGAACGCCGCCAGCGCCCGCAGGGCAAAGGGTGGTTTTTGGTTTTTTGGTTTTGCCATGCGGCACCCCTTTCACACAAAAATACAGTTTAATTATAAAACAAAACTCCCGCCGTTGCAACGGTGGGAGTGTGAAAAAAGGTTGAACAAATGTTGGGACGTCCTTGCCTCCCTCGCAGAGGGGGCCAGGGGAATGTTTCCTACACCATATCCGTCTGCCTGGACACCGACAGCACGATGCCCATCTCCCCCAGCAGCATCAATAAGCTGGTGCCGCCCGACGAGAAAAACGGCAGGCTGATGCCGGTGTTCGGGATCGTGTTCGTCACAACGGCCATGTTCAGAATCGCCTGCAGCGTGACCTGCACGACGAACCCGACGACGAGCAGTGCGCCGAACTTATCCCGTGCGCGCACCGCAATCGACATGCCGCGCAAGAGCAGCAGCAAAAACAGCGCCACGACCAGCGCCGCCCCGATAAAACCAAGCTCCTCACACAAAATCGAAAAAATAAAGTCGTTCTGCGGCTCCGGCACGTACAGATATTTCTGTCGGCTGTTGCCCAGCCCCAGCCCGGCCAGTCCGCCCGACGCGATGGCGTAGAGGCTCTGGATCGTCTGGTGACCTTCGCCCAGCGGGTCGGCAAAGGGGTCGCGCCACGACGCAAGCCGGTCCGTGGCGTAGGGCACCAGCTCCGGCAGCGCAATGACCGCCGCCGCAATGGCCGCCGCGCCCAGCCCCCCGGCCAGCCCGAACCAGTGCAGCCCCGTGCCGCCCACAAACATCAGCACCGCGCCGATGGACAGGATCAGCAGCGTGCCGGACAGGTGCGGCTCCAGCAGCATGAGCACCGTGACGACCCCCAGAATCAACGCGAACGGCACAACGCCTGTGGAAAACGACTTCATCCTGTCGTGATTCAGTGAGATGATATGCGAGAACACCAGCACAATCGAGAATTTTGCGATTTCACTGGGCTGCAGCGTGCCCAGCCCCGGCAGCACGATCCACCGCTTGCAGCCGTTGTACTCCGGCATGAAAAGCACGATGGCAAGCAAAAGCAGCGAGATCCCCAGCATCGGCCAGGCCAGCCTGTGCCAGACGTGGTAGTCCACCAGGCTGGCCGCGTACATAGCCAGCACGCCCAGCGCCGCAAACAGCAGCTGCGGGCGGATGTAGGTGTAGGCGTCGCCGCGGCGGTAGAGCGCCACCGCGTACCCCGCGGAGAACAGCATGATGAGCCCGTAGCTCAACAACAGCAGCAAGATCAGCAGAAACGGTATGTCGAATGTCGGCAGCGATGCCGCCCGCGCCCGAATCCTTTGTAGAAGTGCAGCCATAACAAAGCCCCCTGCGCAGAGTGTACGCAGGGGGCGGCGGGTTTATGCTTTTGTCAGCGGTTCAAATCAAGGCTCAGCATCGTGTAGCCGTTGGCGCCGCTCTGGATGCTCTGGCCAATGGCCTCATAGCAGGCCTGCAGGACCTCCATGTTGGGCTGGGGCGCGTCCGGGTCGGTGATGGTCCCGGTGGCAAGAGCCTCGTTATAATTCTCAATAATCTGGGCACAGATGCGGCGGCGATCCCGCAGCGGTGTCAGCAGGTTGGCCATCCACTGCTGGTACATACCGTGGTAGTCGCTGCCGTGGTCAGCAAACAGAAAGTAATATTCCTGCTCGACCTCCATGGGCGACGCCTGGCAGCGGTAGAAATCCCCCAGTGCCTTGCGCTTTTTATCGGTGGAGTATTGCAGGATGTCCGACAGTCCATTGAGGAAAAGCTCTGGGTGCCGAATCCATTTGGAGTACGGCTCCACCTGCACTTTTAGTGCATCAAAGACGGCCAGAAAATCCTCAAGCGCGATCTTCATCTCGCCCTTTTCCCATTTCTGGATCGTGCGCTTATCCCGGCCCAGGCGGTCTGCCAGTTCCCGCTGTGAAACACCCGCTGCCTCCCTCGCAGCGGTCATTGCTTCTGCCACACGGCATCGATATGCGGACATAACATCTTCTCTCCCCTCAAAACGCGATTCACCGCCGGAAAAACAGCAAAGCGGCGGTGCAAAATGCGCCGCCAAAATTCCCGGCACTGGTTGTGTACTTTGCACACCGGGATATGCTATATTGTGAAGGGCGGCATCCATAAGTACACTAACACTACCGTAATTTTACTCTAGTTACCATTTTTTGTCAATATATTTTGTTATGTAACATAGCAGGAGTGGGTGAAAATCGTGTATACCTATCGCGTTGTCTGTCAAAAGCTCTCCGCGCCCGAGCTCGGGCCCTACACTACCTACGGCATTCTGGCCGCGCGGAACCTCCGTGGCTGCCAGCAGGTCGTGCAGTTTATCTCCGACGTATCGTTGGACCGCGCCTTCGTCGAGGCCCTCGCACGCCGCTGCACCGCCGCCCAGCTCGACCCCTGCCACCTGCTGGACGTGGTCGAGGATGCCATTGGCGGGTAAAGCCTTCCGCCCCCAAAGGCTCCGACCAGTGGCGAGGTGCGCCCTTTTGCCGGGTGTCCTATAGCGCAAGGGACACCTCTCACATGCTGTTCCCGGCAAGCGCAGTCCTTGCCCGGGTGTGTTTGCCGTGCGCCTTTTTATGCGGCCACCGCAACTTGCTTGTCAGCTTCTGCTCATACTCCGGCGTGTCAAAAAATCACATTTGTGGCCTATTGAATATGTAGGGGCGACCATTGGTCGCCCGCCAACTTGGCGCAGCAACGCCTTTTCCGGGTAAGTTTTTTCACAGGCAAACGGGCACGGGCGAGCAATGCTCGCCCCTACAAGAGTTTTTTGACAGTCTGCATACTCAGGGAAGATATAAGATTCCATCTTCAGCTTGAACATTGGTGTGCCTCATAAGCTGACCCCCTGCCCTTTTGGGCTCCGGATAAGGATAAAACCGCAAGCACACACACGACCAAATTCACGGACATTCCCGTTAAATTTGTGTTGTGTTTACGCTTTTTTGTGGCGGTTTTTGCGCAACAGTTGCGCAAAAACATCAGCAAAACTCTAACAAGTGCTGGGCGGTGTGTATAATAGCTGCCGAAAGCGCTTGTCATTGTGACGAATTCGACAAGTCAAAATTTTGCAATCTGCCAAAAGTCACTTGCTTGAATGTAGCCGTATTGAAATTTTCATCCCAAAGTATTATACTGCTTTTTATAAAAAGGCACACAACAAACATACCGTGTCTTACTTTTCCCGACGTAAGCGCAAATGTTTGCACATCGGATTATATTCTCAAAAAAGACTGTAAATACAGCTCAGCTTGTGGAAAAAGTCCGTTTCCGGGCCAGATGTGCGCAGCGCATAAAATCGCGCCGAATGGCGCGCGTTCCCCCGATATATCGTGAGAACACACATATACACATATATAGAAAAGGAGTCGAAGCAAATGACGAAAGCATTTTCTATCCTGCACCGTGCGGCGGCACTGCTTGTCGCCCTGTGCCTGCTGGTCGGTATGGCTCTGCCGGTTTATGCAGCTGAGGATGGGGCTTTATTTTTTGACGCAGGTTCGGAAACGATTCCGACCATTCCTGCCGCAGACACGTCAAGCGAGGGTGTAGAGCCTGCGCAAGAGCCTATTGTATCCGACTTGGAAACGATTCCGGATGAAGGAGATACCCCGCCCACTGCGAACGAGCCGGGAACAGAAGCGGGAGACACGGTAAATAATACAGCAGCGGTTCCGAACAATGACGGCAAAACCCAGGAAGCGGCAGAAAATCAGACTCCCGCCGCCGATACGGACACCGCCCCTGCCGACCCAGCCTTGACGAACAAAACCCCTGCGGACACTTCCGATACGGCTGCCGCGCCAAACCATGCCGTCAACGCAGAGGAAGCCACGGCGGCAAAAACCAACACAGAGCAAGATGTTCTTTTTGCTGACGGGGACAACCCCAACGAAGAAGATACTATGCCTGCGGATGATTTGCCTGACAACGATGACGCGAACACACCTGATACGATAGCGGATACCAGTGTATCGACGGGCTTTATCCCGGCTACGACAACCATTTATTTTGAGGATGACGGCAGATACGATACAACATATAACGGTCAAAACTGTACCATCCGTTTTTATGCACAAAAGGTAGCCTCTACTGACGCAGGTACCGCCGACTTGAACAAGGATATGGTGGATGCCGGAGAAACAACCGATAGCAATGGGGAAAAACATAGAGTATTCAGCGTCACACTGAATTCCGCAGATTATCCGGATGACGGGTTTTATCGGGTTATTTTCCAGTATTGGGTAGGCGGCAACTGGCAGGAAGAAATCTTTGCCTTTGGCAATGGTGACCGTGAAACCGGAGCCACCACTCACTGGACAGCGATTGACCAACTTGCCGGTAAAAAGTTTGTTCGAACAGACAAAAATACTACGGACAAAAATTACAATCGGGGTTCATCTTACAACGCCGCCCAATGGACGCGCGTGGAGTACTATTACAAGGATATGCCGCTTTACTTCAAAAATGCAAGCGGCGCTCCACTTACCAACGTAACCGCAGTATTTTATAAACAAGATGAAAATGATAAGACCAAAACAGTAAAAACCGCCAGCCTGCCAATCGGCACGGTGGGCGCAAACCAGTTTTACGCGCAGAAAATCCTGATCCCGGACAATAAGTCGCAGTTTGTAAAGTTCACTTGGGACGGCGGCGAAAGCGCCCTGTATAATTTCAGCAAGGACAACTACGATGGCGCAACGCCGTTCAACTTAACAAAAACCAATTGCTTTGTCTACGGCACAGATTCCACATTCTCTTGGCAAAGTGCGGGCAGTGATTTGCTAAAGGCAAACAAAACCATTTACTTTGATGCCACGCTGTCCTCGTACAGTTATGCGAACGACCCCGACATACATCAAAGTCCTATGCCGGACGATGGCAAACCCATGTACTGCTTCCTGACGGGTTCAGACGGCAGCACTGTCAAAACCGTGACAATGGACGAAGTCACCGACCCCGCCACCGACCGCCAGCTGTGGTCTTGCACAATTCCTGAGGGCACTTACACCGCGGTGCAATTCTCCGCAACGGATAACCAAAACGCCCCCGCAAAAGACAACAAGACCAGAAAGTACAGCACGGCAGAAATCCCCCCAGCCCTGCAAGAACCCTGCTTCTTTGCCGACGACGGCGACCCGTCGGCCTACACGGGCGGCGAAGGTGTCAACCGTGACGGCTACTGGGGCGAGAAAGCCTCTGTCCACGATGCCGAAAGCGGCAAAAACGTGACCGTTGTGGACATTGATAACAGCGGCACTTTTACCCAACAAAAGGATACAAAGTATATCACCAGCACCCTGTACGATTACTACACCGACTACGAGCTGAACGGCTTGAACCGCGACAGCGCTCCGATCATTGGCGGTTCCCAACGCGGGCTTGTCACTTTTGAGCAGTTTGACCGCGCCCTCAGCAGGGCTTACACGAAAAACGACAATGTCAAATACCCGCTTTACACCGGGCATTTCCAACCGTCAATAGGTGATTGGGGCAACCGCTTTGCTGACGTTGCCGGTGGTATGAAGCTGTATGGTTGGGACGATGTGGGTAGCGACAAATACAACACCTTTATGGCGGTAAACAACTCGGCTTTGGACGATAAGGGTAAAACGCTATCTAAAGACAACAGCAACAACACCTTCGTCTACGACCGCACCTTCCAAGGTCTTGTAGAAAGCAAGACCTCTGACAGTATGGGCAAACGGTCTGCCGCTGTTAAGAACCGAGAATTCCGACACAACAAAAGCGCTGGTTGACCCGCACTTTAACGAAGCATTCCTGCAAGGCGACAACAGCTTTAACACCGTGCTGGGCAAGGTGTATAAGGATGTTTCCTTCCCGTTTACAAAGGACGCCGTTTTTAAGAGCAGTACCAACGAAAACGACCCCGAAAAATACGCCCAATATTGGTACTATGACAGCAGCAAAGCCTCGCTGTATCTGAAGCAGGACCAAACCAACGGCAAGTATTATCTGGAATCCCCCGGCAAAGATAGTGACGGCAAACCCATCACGGACGACAACTCAAAAAACATTGATGCAACAGGCGGCCAAGATGGCACCCACGGCTTTTTCCCGTTTAACCAAACAGTTTCCACAGTCGTGGCGTCCCGATACAACTACGGCTTTGGTGCCAAGCTGCAATTTGACTTTACGCTTACAAGTGACGGTCAGGTTGTTGTAGGAAAAGACGCCAGCGGCAAGGACATCGAAGTCCCCATCAAGTTCTTCTTCTCCGGTGACGATGACGTGTGGGTCTACATTGACGGCAAGTTGGTTCTGGATGTCGGCGGTGCGCACGACAAAGCGTCCGGTCTGCTGGAATTTGGCGCGGACAGCACCGTAACCCCCTACGTCAGTTCCAACAAGAACACCACCCAAGACGGTACCATAGTCTACAAGACATACACAGGCACCCCAAAAACCGTCTGCTTCAACGATAAACCTGTCACGTTCAAAAACATGGGTGACCTCATCCACCTGGACAAAGACCGCACCACCCACACCCTGACTATGTTCTATATGGAGCGCGGTATGTGGGAGTCCAACATGGCGGTGGCGTTCAACT
>OOCD01001231.1_pt1 | contig 16045 bp, 7 predicted proteins | sample 1671791 | NCBI WGS metagenome assembly OOCD01 (sample SAMN06348193, study PRJEB24527) | human gut metagenome | biome: human gut; feature: ankylosing spondylitis patient; material: feces | host: Homo sapiens | place: China | collected 2015-10
CCCCCACCGCCTGCGGGCGGAGCCCCCTCGCAGAGGGGGCCAGGGTAATGAAAAAGCCGCACAGCTTTCACTGTACGGCTTAACGGCTCACTTATTTTTCCTTCTTCGCCGTCTTTTTGCGGCGGCGGGCGCGCCCGCTGTCGGCCTTGGCCTCGGGAACATAGAGGCTATAGCTCAACAGGTAGCGGCCATGGGCAGGGATGCGGTAGAATGCGGCCTTGATGCGCTCCAGCGGGCTGGTGCCGCTCTCGGCGGTGCTGCCGCTCAGCATAACAACATACTGCATATCGGTGTAGCGGGCGCCCACATCGCACTGGCGCAGATTCATGTGGATCAGATCGCCCAGCTGCTCCACCATCAGAGCGGTCTCGGCAGCATCGGTGTTCTGGCTGGGAGCCACGGTCAGGATCGCCAGGAATACCTGCAGACCGTAGCGGGCCTGCACGCCGCGCTGTACGCGGTAAATTTCCTTGAACGTCTCAAAGTCGCAGATACAGGCCCCCGTGTTCTCGGTATCCGGCAGAGCAGAGAGCAGCCTGGAGACCTCGCTCTCCATATTGCGGTCTGCCTGGCGCATCTGGCGGTAGGCAGAGCCTGCGCGGCCCGGCTCAATGGTATGATGCAGGCAACCCATGGCGCTGCCGCGGCGTGCCAGATCCTGCGCCTCCTCGTGGCGGCCCAGCGTCTCCAGCGCGACGATCTTTTCCAGATAAAGGCGCTCCTCGTAGGGGTCCAGCTCCAGCGCGCGGGTACACAGCGCAACGATGCGGGTGCTCTCGCCCCATTTTTTGCAGAGCTCCAGCAGGTTTAAAATGGCTGTGCGGTACTGCCCGTGCAGGCGCACGCTGACGCTTTCGACCCACGGCTCGGACGCAGACCGCGGCAGCAGGCGCCCGTCATACAGGTTGACGATCTGTTCATAAATGCGGCTGCGCTTCTCGGCGTCGCTCTCCTTGCGGGCCAGCTCCGAGAGGTCATTGACCTCAAACACATCCACGCTGCAGTCCAGATGGGGGTTCCACTGGTAGTAGCCGCGGCTGGTCACGATGCAGCCCTTCATCTCATCCAGACCCTCCGCGTCGATCATAAGGCGGAAGCGATGCAAGATGGCGCGCAGGGCCATGTCCGGGTTGGTGGACCGCTCCCCTGCCCACAGGGTATCGGTCAGTACCTTGTGGGAGACGCGCTCCCCGCGCCGCAAAACGAGATACTGCACCAGCGCCGTTGCCTTGCGGGACTGCGCCAGCTGTGCCAGCACGGGCTTGCCGTTCACACGGATCTCAAAGCCGCCCAGCATTTTGATTTCAATTGTTGCCATCCTAGTCATCCTCGCTGTTCTGATGCCCATGACGTTCCTGCATTTTTGTCCGGCACACAGGTATTCATGTTTTAAAGTATAACGAATCCATTTGAATTTGTCCAGTACATCTGCCGGGATTGTAATAAACTTTTCAAAAATAGTCCCGGAGGGCACCGTTCACGCCTCCGACGATGCCTTGCCGTCCCAGGTGCCGGGTTCATACAGGATGACCGGCTCACCGGGCAACTGCACAATGGCTTTTTGGGTGCATAGCGGCACGATCTGGTTGTTGGAGTCCCGCTTGGCCACAGTCAGCACCACCGTCATAGCCGTAATGCGCGGGGTCTTGGTTTCGTCGCCGTCCTGCGTCCAGCTGCGGGCGTAGAAATTCAGTTCGCTGATGAACAGCCTCATATAGGCATCCCGGGGATAGGCCGTTGTGTAGCCGTAGGCAACGTAGGGCAGTGTGACCGTCACGGTACCGTCCTCGGCCTTGTTCTCTTTTGTGTGCTGCGGGTTGCCGTAGTGCCCGTCATCATTCAGTTCATCGCGGTAAAAGCGCATGTGCAGGTAGCCGTTCAGCGCATTGGCCTGTTCCGCTGTCAACAGCGCTGTGCCGTCTGTCTTTGTCAGCATCGGCACACAGTCCTTGTCGATCAGTTCAATGTGGTTGGGGTAGACGCTGAATTCCAATGCCGTGCCCTCGCTGTAGTCGTCACCCTTGGACGCAAAAACGCTATCCAAATCATTAAGGTCCGTTGCGCCGTCGGTGAAGCGGATATAGCCGTTCGCCTCGAGCACCTCGCCGCGGATCGTCTCAATGAGCGCATCGGCCAGGTTCTGGGCGCGGGTCTGCTGCTGGATGTCCATGTACGCCTGTGCGCTGGGCTGTATCAGCGTGACCGCCGCCAGCGTAAAGATCGCCAGCAGCACCATGCAGACGATCAGCTCCACCAGCGTTGTGCCGTTCTGGTTTTTGAAACGCTGCTTCATGGGTTGGTCGTCCCTTCTGCCGTGCTCTTGCTGTAGCGGTAAAACTTGTGCTGTTCCGTCGTTTCTTGGCCGTTTTCCGTAACTTTTGCGCTTGTCTCCACGCTGTCCAGCTCGACGCCTTCCACCGTAAATTCACCGTAATCGCCAAAGGAGAACTTCAGCCCATCCCGCTCCTTCGCCCAGCTGGGGGCCGCGTTATTGGCCGGGTACAGCCCGGCGCAGAAGGCATAGGCTGTCTCCCGCAGAGACTCGGCCTTTTGGGACATGGCGCGGGCGTACCGCAGCGAAACGACAAACATCGACGTAAAAATCATCAGCAGCAGGAACGACACAAGCACTTCCACAATCGTTTCCCCTTGCCGATTTTTGAAAATGTGTTTCATAGCGGGTCACTCCTGTGTTGTGCCGGTGCTCTGTTTGGCACCGCGGGTGTAGGTGATGGAATCGGGCTGCTGGCTGGTGTCGCAGTGGAACGTCAGGCGGTTGCTGCTGATGTTGTTATCATCAATGGTCTTTTCACCGACGCCGACGGCGTAGAACGTCAGGTCGTTAATGCGGTAATACTCTGTTGTACTGTCGTTTATTGTGTAGTATACCTTTGGGAATTTTTTATTGTTTTGTGCCTGGCTGCCGTCGCTGTCGTACTTTACCGTGCGGTCATAGGTCCGCGTGAAGGCAAAGCTCTCGCCGTTTTTCGTGACTGTCACTGTAATATCCAGCTGTAAATCGACGATCTCCATGCCCTTGCGGTTTTCGCCCTCCAGTGTGTCGAGCAGGTTGCGCAGGTCTGTGGCATTGGTACTGTTCACCGTCTGGTTCAGCTTGTCGGCACCGTCTCCCGGGCGGCGGCGCAGTGTTACCGTGATGGCCTCGGCCCCGCCATCAGGCTGGCTGCCGTTCGGTTTCCAGGCGAACTCTTTGGGCTGGGATTCCAAGTCATAGATGTCCTTGCCGTAGCTTTGGGAGAACATGAACTGCTCATTGACGAACTTGGCAAAGTCGCTGTCCTTATTGTTCAGCTCCCCTTCCAGCACGTCGGAAAAGCTGGTTGCCAGCTGGTAGGCTTCCTGTTCCAGCAGCTGGCGGTTGGCATTGGCCGTCAGCACGGAGGCCGCATAGACCAGCGCTGCCGACAGCGCCACAAACAGCGCGCCGATGCAGAGGACCAAAATCATCGAAAGCCCCTGCTCCCCGCGCAGAATGCTGCGTGCCCTGCGGTGCATAATGCCACCTTCTTTCCTGAAATAAAATTACGATGCGTCGCTTGTTTCCGTCTGTTTCGGGGGCGCGGTTTCCGCCGCGTCCGTCTCATCCGGGGCAGCGGCGGTCTCCGGGGTCGCCATGGGCAGTGCCGCACGGGCCCGCATCAGGACCGGGGGCACGCTTGCGGGGGCGCTTTCCGCCGCCGTGCTTTCTGCAGTCTCGGCGGGCGCGACGCTCTCCGCGGAGTCCATACTCTGGGCATCCTCCGCCGCATCGGCGGTGTTCGTCTCGTTGACGGGGACCTTGACCCTGCCGGACGCAACGGTTTTACCGTTGTCACCCGAGTGCGCCAGCGTCTGCAGCGTCACACTTGCGGTGAACTTTTGCAGAGCGAGCGAGTCGTCCTGCACCTTTTCCTGCAGCTCGGGCAGGGTGATGCGGTAAACAGGCTCGGCACCGTCCTCCTGCACCAGCTCCAGCATGGGAACCGTCTGTGCCTTGTAGTACAGCGTACCGCCGTCCTTTTCCACCGTGCCGGTGACGTTATAGGGTTGCGATTCCCAGCCGGTCAGGTTGTTATCTTTGTCGTAGACAGGCTCAACGCTCAGGTCGTACCAGATGCGGGTCTCGTCGGTCTGCTTTTCAAGCTTCGTCGTTATGTCGTTATAGGTCTTGGTAACGGTTTCGATTTCCCCGCGCTTATGCGTGACATTGCCGTCTGCGTCCTTCACGTCCCTGTCGTAGGTCGTCACCGTAATGCTGTAGGGCTGTTTCGTCTTACTATCCAGCGGCGTGACGGTAAAGGTATAGCTGTCGGTCAGGTTGCGCACCGTGCCGTCGGCCTGGGTGTACTTGTTCACCGCGGTCCACTCCACCGTAAAGCGGCGCAGCTCCAGCGGGGCCGTACCGCGATTGCTCTTAAACTCGGGGTCGTTGTACAGGTTGACTTCCTGCTTGTAAACGGCATTGCCAAGTGCGCGTTCCGGTTCGGCAGCGTCCACGGGGGCGTCCAGCGTGATGGCCGGCAGCTGCGCCTTTGCGGCATCCTGCAGGAAGTAGAACCAGTTCGACGCTGTCGTGCCGTCGGTGGGCATAACGCGCACCGCGGGCAGCAGGTATTGTTTTGCATGGTCGGGCGTCAGCGTAAAGCCGTTGCCGTCGGGCACAAAGGTATAGCTGGCGTTGGTGTCGTTGGCGCTGGCGCTCCCGCCCACCGTGCGGCTGTCCTTCGGGATGACCAGCTCGGCGTCGCGACTTTTCAGCATCTCGTCCAGTTTTTTGGTCAACTCCTGCTGGGCCTCGTACTTGGCCTGCCCGGTGAGGGTATTCTGCCAAGCCTTGGCCAGATCGGCAATTGTATTGTAATTGTCCACACTGCTGAAGATATAGCCGGTAAAGTAGACATTGCCCTGTGCGGCTTCCTCCAGCGTCATGTTGAGCTTGAGGTCGTTCAGGAACGTCTCCTGATTCGGGCTGGCGGGCGCAAAGCTGCTGGCCGTAACCGTGGGTGCAGCGGCGCGGCGGACGATGGTCTCGGGCTGGCTCAACGCGCCGTCCGGGCCGTCAAAGCAGGTATTGTTATCAGCCTTGCGGCGGGCAATGACGCGGAAGCGCATCTCGGCGTCCTGATACTGCTCCAGATCCAGCGTCAGGCTGCCGACGTTGCCCGTGGTGGGCAGCGTCAGCACAGGTTTGCCGCCGTCATCGACGACGCACAGGTCATAGTGGCCAATGCGCGCGTCGTCGGACGGCGACCAGCTGACCGTGTAGAGCAGGGCATCCGCGTTGTCGGTCTCGCCGTTGACGCGGGTGATGGAGCTCGGCGCGCTGATGCCGGGCAGGCGCTGCTTAACGCTGTAATCCGCCACAGCGGACGCGCCGATTTCATTGGTGCCAGCTGCCGCCACGCGGGTGACCTCGAGCCGGACCTTGTCATAGCGCCAGCTGTCGCTGCCGTTGGCCAGCATGGTATCCACGTTGACAGGCAGGGTAAAGCTGCTGCCATTTTGTGTCGGCGTCAGGGTGTCCTTCAGCGCAATTTGCTCCTGACCTGTCACATTGCCGTTCTCGTCCGTCAACAGGCCGTAGAGCTTGATGCTGTAGGTCGGCGTTTCCGTACCTATGTTCTCTTGCGTCCAGTTGAACGTATAGGTCAACTCGTTGGTTTTCTCGTCAACTTTTCCTTCGGTGTTTTTGTCCAGCGTCGGGGCTTTCAGGACATTCAGGTTCAGCTGCTTGAAGATGATCTGCGGGGTCGTCTGCGTGGCCTGTTCTGCCCACCCACTCTTATCACGGTTCACGTCGGAGAAGCAGAGCGGCGTCAGATGGGCATAGGTATAGCTGTGCTCGCCCGTGCGAACGATCTCATAGCCGTTCTTCCACCAGATTTCTTTGTCGGTGTCGTTTGTCTCGTTCGCATGGCTGGCGATGGCTGCGGACACTTCCTCCGCCGTGGCATCCCAGCGATACTTCATATCGCCCTTGCCGCTGGTGACGGGCACCGCGACAACGAGGAAGTCGGTGTAGTTCGTCATAGCATCCGACGGCAGGCTGTTCAGATTGAAGGTGACGGGTGTCTCGGTGACGATGCCCTCCCGCGCGGCCAGCGTGATGTACTGGCCGTTCAGGGACTGCCCGTTGACCGTGTCATTGCCCAGATATTTTGCCAGCAGCATGACGCGGTAGGTCGGGCTGCCGTGGGTCGGGTCTGCCAACGTTGGCGTGAAGCCGAAAGTCACCGTTGCGGTAAAGTTTTCCGCCGATTGGCCGGTGCAGGTCACGTACTCTGTCGCGTTTTCTGCTTTGGTCAGCGTGCCCGCAGGCAGACCGTCTTCATTCTTCTTGGCATCTTCTTTGTTAACATCACGCCATTGGGATGGGACGTAGGTTTCGACCTTGTACTCCGCCGAGCGTAAATAGCTGGTGCTGCCCGCTGCCGGAGTTGCCAGCGCTGTAAAGGTCTTGGTCACCCCAATACTCCACGCTATGCGGATATACTTCTTCCCATTCTGCCTGCTGAACGTATAAGGGTTCGTTACACCGTTTCTTGTTACGGTTACTGTCCAGTTTTCATCCTTGGGGTAGTCCTCATAGTTTTTCAACACAAGAATTTGCTCATATTTAAATTCTTCGTTACCATCGACCTTCGTGCATTCGTTCCAGTTAAATTCCGAGCGCTTTACAAGGCGGACTTCCAGTTCCGGTTTCGGCAGGGCGTGCATAAAGGTCTGCACGCCGCTGGTGTTGGGGTTATCAGGCTGATTCGGGTCGTCGTTGGTGTTGTAGGGCGTTACACGCACGACGAAGTAACCCGTCCACGCTTTATCTGCCACAAAGGTATAGCTGCGCTGGTAGACGTCCGCTTTGAGATAGGGATCTGCATCCGGTGCGACAATACCCGCAGCGTCGCAGGGCAGAATTTCAACACGGTAGTAAGCGGCGGGGCTGGCTGTCGTGTCGTTCGGCTCGTCCCACGTCACTTCATAACGGCCATAGACGTTGTTGTCCGCGTCCTGCACCTGGCTGGCCTTGACGTGGATTTCTCCCGGCTTGGCGGGCTTGGTGCTGTCCAGCACGTACTTATAGTAGTTCTGGATGACCTCGTCCGTGATGTCCTCATTGTCCGGTTCGCCCTTGCGGTTGTCCTTGGTCGTCTGTGCGTTTTCACCGTAGACCAGTAGCAGCTGCCCGCGCTCACCGCCGTTGGCATCGTAGATATAACGCCGCGTCGATTTTTCACCAAAAGACTGCCCGGTCTTGACACCAATATAGCCCGTGCTGCCTGTTAGTTTTGTAATGTCGTAGCTGATTTGTTTGCCGTCGCTGCTTGTGGGCAGCATAGCAAAATAGGCATCGTCCGTTCCACCACCTGTATCCTTACCGATGAAGAGTCTGCGGCTGCCGGACTTGGTGTTTTCCTGCCGCTCGGTAAAGTTACTGTTCTGCGTGCCCCAGTTGATGCTTGTGGACAAGCCGGTTGTGATGCGCGTCAGGGTTCTGTCGGTTACGCCCGTAGCGGTTTGGGATTGACCTTGTATTTTCTTGTAGCTATTGGCAAAGGCCGCGCCGGAATCGATATAGTAGTTGTTATGACCCTCGATGTGTTCGCCATAAACACCCGTACCGTCTTTCATTGTCAATTCTGTGGACGAACGCTTGTCATAGGCAACAGGGTGCCAATCGTCCTTAACGACAGAGAAGCAGTTTGTGATTGTTGTGGGGGCTACACTGTAGCCGCCCATGGACCGGCTGCCGACAATACCGGCAATCCAGTAATATTTACCATTATTAGTGCTGTCATTATCGCCTTTTCCGGTTTGGGTCGTCATATTGGTGGTAAAGTTGCGGCACCGGTCAATATTGATGGTAACATACGGGATGGTTTTAAACTGGGCATTCCCATTGTAGCCGTTACCTTTTTTTACGCTGCTGACATTCGGATTGTCCACGCCATCCCACGGGCCCAAGTAAGCAAAAATGCCGACAGCCATCGATCTGGCTTGAATGCTTACAGTGCTGCCGTTGACACAGTCATACAGATCGATTGTCATAATGTCGGTGGCGTTCTTCATCTGCACTTTGCCAAAGATGCCACCGATGTCGTTTGCGCTGCTCCAGCCATCAATAGACGACTTCATCGAGCCATGGTTCTGACAGGACAGGACGTTGACCGACGTGTTGGAGACAGGCGCATCATAGTAAGCCACAATACCGCCCATTGTACCGCAGTCACTGCCGCCGTCGTTGAAGTTCGTCTTCAGGTCGCCGAAGTTGTAGCAGTTTTGAAGCGTGCCGCCGTAGTTCGTCCAAAGCGAAATGACGCCGCCCGCATTGCCGGAACGACTGTTATAGACAGAGCCGAAGTTAATACAGTTTGTCAGCGTCCACCGGTCACCAATGCGGTTGTTCTGGTTGCAGATGATGCCGCCAACCTGCACATTGAAGCGGTTTGTGGAATCATAGTAATTAACATCATCGCGGTCATTGGCATCGCTTTGGGAAATATCACCCCTTTGGGTCGCGTTATTGCCCGTTTTCCAGAACGTCCGGCGGCTGAATCGACGCACGGCAGCGCAGTTTACCACAGTATCCAGCGCACTTGTGCCGGTCACATTGGATTCGTTCTGTCCTACGATGCCGCCAACGGTGGTATCATCGCGGGCTGCGTTATCCGCATAGACGAACCACTTACCGCTGGCCGTGCTGCTGATGCTGCCGTTCAGGCCGTTGAATCCGGTAATTCCGCCCAAGTGACCGCTGGCAAGGTTGTTCATATCCTTATTGCTGCCGCGCAAGCCGACAAGCAGATCGTTAGCGGCCAGACCCGTGTCGCTGTAAACGTTCGTGTAGCCCTTATTCGTCACAGTGTCAACGCCCTTGAGATCCACAAAGTTGGACACATAGCTAACTGTAGCGCCCGTCCCATTTACCGGGTTGCCGCGCAGCGCAGCGACAATTGCATTGGTGTCTCCGTCAGCGATCCACTTTTTCAACTCGGGCATCAAATCGGTCTGCACAGTTTTGCTGCCGCTGCCCTTGATAGTGCCGTTGTTGGAGCCCGCAACGCCGCCCACAAAGCCGTAACGCGCCGTGATGATGCTGCCCGCGCCGTTGCTGCGCTCGGTGGCGACATAGCTGTTGGCGATTTCGACATTGTTGCGGCCCGCAATGCCGCCCACATGGCTGGCACTGGCGAGCTTTTCGTCTGCGGTCTGGGTCGTGGTGATGTTGCTGATACCGCTGACCTGCAGTTTGATGTATTTGACCTCACAGCCGGTGATCGTGCTGTTGTTCAGACCGGCAATGCCGCCCACCGTGCTGCCGGTGCTGCGTGCACCGTCGGAGACAAGGCCGTCCGTGTCCGCGTTGCCGCCCATCGTGCCGGAATAGGTACACTGCTCCAGGGTACCGTCGTTCTGGCCTGCGACGCCGCCCAAATTTGTATATTTATCAAGATTTTGTGTAAGGTCCAGCAGAACTTCGGTGCTGCTGACCGTGCCGTCCTTCGTGGTGCGGCCCACCGCGCCGCCCAGCGTGACGGTGTTGGTGCCCGCGCGCAGGCCGTCGTTCAGCGCCAGCGCGCCGTTTTCGACCTTACAGCCGGTGACGGTGCCCTCGTTCATGCCCGCAAGGCCGCCGATGGTGACCGCCGGGGTGCTGAACCGCACGTTGGCGTTTGCCGCCAGCTTCACGTTGCGGATGGTCGCGCCCGCGCTGTTGTACGCTGCAACAGCGCCGATGCTCTCCGACGTGCCGGTGATCGTGCAGCCGCTTACGCTGCTGTTGTTTTCCAGCCCGCTGTCTTGGCCGATGGTGCCGAAGTTCGTGGCCGTGACGCCGCCCGCCGTGCCGTTGGCCGCGGTGACGTTGGCCTTGACCTGCACATTCTCAATCAGCGCGTTTTCATTATTATTGCCCGCGATGCCGCCCGCCTCGCCGTTGGTGGCGTAGACCGCAGCGGCATTGCCGGACGCATGGCTGCAATAGCTGATTTTGCCGCCCTCGTCGTTCACGCCCGCAATACCGCCCGCATATTGTGTGCTGGCGCGCACCGAGGCGTAGTTATCCACACGGGTGATTTCGGCACGGTTCGTACCGGCCACGCCGCCTGCGTAGTTGGCGGCAGTGACGCTGCCCCAGACCGTGCCGGTGGTGTTTTCAGCGCTGTAAATACTGCCCTTATCCGTATTGATACCGGCCACACCGCCCGCATAGCCGGTAGCGGTGACACTGCTTTGCAGCTGGCCGGACAGCGAGATATTGCCGACGTTGGCACCGGCCACGCCGCCCGCATATTGGTTGGCCTCCACCGTGTCAGTGCTGTTGTTCTCTGTGCAGATGATGAGGCCCTTGCTTGCCGCAGCGTCACCGCCCAGGTTGACGCCCGCAATGCCGCCGACATAGCTGTCACCGCGCACGGCACAGCCCTGCGCCGGGTAGGCAGACTGAATAAGACCGCCGTTGACGCCCGCAACGCCGCCCAGATAGGTATACCCGGTTTCACGGTTGCCGAGGGACGCCGCCATCCTGCCGCCGGTGATCGTGCCCTCGTTCCAGCCCGCAAAGCCGCCCGCGGCGCACTTGTGAGCCACTGTGCCGTAGTTTTTGCAGCTTTCCAGCGTTGTGTTGGGTGTGGCATAGCCGATGATACCGCCCGCCAGTGCGCCGCGCGCGGTGCCAAAGTCATAGCGGCCACCGGCCAGCGCGTTCAGCGATACGCCGCCTTTAAACGCGCCGTTGTTGGACGGGTTCAGGCCGCCGACGGACAGGGCATTCTCCGTTGCGCCGTTGGCTGCATTTTGAATCGTCAGCTTCGTATTGGCGTCGTTTGCGCCGACGATGCCGCCGACGTAGATGTCGGCCTGCAGGTTGAGCTTGTTCTGGAATTTGGCAAGGGTGACCTCGCCGTCCGCCGTTTTCACGTCGGTGCTGTCGGTCAGCACGCCGGTGCTCTTGTCAATCTTCGGCAGCAGCGCCTCCAGCGTGACCTTTGCGGGCTTGTCCTTCAGCAGACGGTTGTAGCCGATGATGCCGCCCGCGACGGCGTCGGCCTCGACGCGGCCCGAGGCCACATCTGTTTCAAACGCGCCGCCCGCCACGGTGAAGCTGCCCACCGGCAGGTTGGCGCCGATGACGCCGCCGACAAGCTGCTGACCCGCCACGCGGCTGACCTTCACAGTGGCGGAGGGCAGCGTGGAGGCGCAGTTCAGGCCGATCATGCCGCCGACAGCCTTGCCCGCCGCCACGATCTGGCCGTTGATGGACAGCTTCTGGCCGGAGGTGTTGGAGATCGTCGCCTTTTCATCGTTATAACCGGCCACGCCGCCCACGTAGTTGTTGCCGTACAGGATGGCACCCAGCGTCGGGGTGCCGCTCTTATCCCACGTCACAACGCCTTTTTTTCCATTGCAGCCCGCGATGCCGCCGACGTAGTCGGCGTAGTCGGCGTAGTTGCCCGCGGAGCTGCTCAGCTCCTTTAACAGGTTGATGCGGCGGGTGTCGGTGGCATTGTCGCCGGACATACGGTTGGCGCAGTTCTGCACGGTTGCTGTGGCTTTCGGGTCTTGACTGCCGCCCCAGTCGGCATCATTGACGCCGACGATGCCGCCGACGTAGGCCGCGTTCTTTCCAAAGGCCGCGACCAGACCCGTATTGGTCATGCCGCTGATTTGGCTGTTGCTGCCGTTGACCGACACGATGCCGCCGACGTAGCGGTTGCCAAAGACGTCACTGCTGTTCGTATCGTTCTGTTGTACGCCGCTGCCGGTAAAGCCGCCGGCCAGACCGCCCACAAACTGGCTGCCGAGCACGTAGCCCTTGCCGGTCTTGCAGTCCTCCAGCGTAATATCCTTGCCGTAGCCGACAAGGCCGCCGACGAAATCGCCCTTGAGGGGGCTGGCGTCGGTCAATGTCCCGGTTGTGTCGAAGCCCGCCTTGACCTGCTCCTTGAGCTGGGTCTCGGTCAGGTCGCTGCGGGTCACGCTTTCGCAGCCTTGCAGGATCACGCCCCTGCAATAGCCCGCAATGCCGCCGAAGAACTGCCCCAGCACCAGGCTGCGCGCATCGCCCGCGGTATCGCCCTTATAGTTGGCGCCCGCGCTGACCGTGCCGTTGTTCCTCAGGCCCGTCAGGCTCTGGGACACGCTGGTGTCCGTCGTAAACAGGTTGCCGACGATGCCGCCCGTAAAGCCGTTGCCGGTCACAAAGCCGTTGTTGACGATGTTCGTCTTGTCTGTCGTCTGCATCTTCGCGGCGTCCACCGTGCCGAACACGCCGCCCACGCCGACGCTGCGCCAGAGGGAGTTCTTATCATTCGGCCCGGCTGCCGCGGCAGCGTAGCGGGCCTTCTCGGCCTGCTGGTCTGCCGCTGTGGTCTCTGCAACGGATTGCGTGTCCTTGTCCACAAGCAGACCCGCCACCGTCACGTCCGACGCAACGGTCAGGTCCTGCATGACGGAATCCGTTGTTTTGGGTATGGCAACGCCGACGAGACCGCCAATGCCGCGCGGCTCGTCTGTATAATAGGTATAGCTTTTGCTGCCAGCGTCCAGCGTCTGCGCTTTGCGCTGCGTTGCGGTGGTGGAGTCGCCAAACGCCAGCGCCGCGGCCACCAGCGCACTCGTCGAGGAGTTCGTGCCGCGGGTCAGGGCGCAGTTTTCCAGCGTGCCGGTGTTGACGCCGCAGAGTGCGCCGACGGCGCGAACATCGCGCCAGTTCTCGTCTTCCTTCGCCAGCGCCGTGACGAATTTGGTTGCGGTCAGCTTGAGCTGGTTTTCGTTCGGCAGCGTATCGGCGGCGACGGTCTCGGTCTTGACGTTGACCTGAATGTCCGGGTCGCGCAGTGTGATGTAAGAAATTTTGCCCTTGTTCTCACCAATCAGGCCGACATAGTGGTCGGTCAGCTCTTTCTGCCCTTCCCTGCCGGTTTTTGCAACGGACTTGCTGCTCAATTGCAGATTGAGGATGGGCACACGGGTCGTCTTGGTTGTAAGGACCGTTGTTTTGCTCGTAAGTTCGATTTTTTCGCCCAGCTCCGGGATCGTCGGCCAGGCGACAGGGTCATTGAGGGACGGCACCTTGGCCGCCGGGTACTTCTCACCCGCGGCGCAGTAGACCGTGACGCCGCCGCCCGTCCAGTTCAGGCCGGTGCTGTTGCTGGCCTGGGGGGTCAGTGTGTAGGTGCCCTTGTCGTCAATCTTCCAATCCGCAGACCAGCGCAGGTTGTACAGATGGCGGAAATATTTCAGGTCAGCCGTGACCGCCGTGCCGCCCTTGGCCAGCAGGGTGTTTTCCTCGTTCGTCGTTTCCTCTTTGCTGGCTGTGTAGGTGTCGCTGTAGTTTTCCCGCGGCTCGGCGCGCATGGCAATGTAGATGTCCTTCGGGTCGTTCAGCAGGCGGGTGATGCTGTACAGGCTCGTGGCGGCAACCTTTGCGTCGTTCTCACACGCGCGCAGCAGCGCCGCGTCCGCCATGGCGTCCAGCGTCAGCACAAAGCTGCCCTTGTTGTAGCTTAGCGGGAAGTAGAGTTCTTTCTTGGTTTCCGTCTGATTGCCCGCATTATCATACGTATAAATCGTAACAGGCATCTTGGTGATGACCTGCTTGTTATCATCCGCCGCACCCGCGGTGTCGCGCTTGATCGTGATGGTAAACAGCGGCTTCGTCTTGCTGGTATCCTTGGCATCGTAGGCCGTGGCCGTGTAGGAGGTGTCCAGATCGCCGAGGCTGGAGTTGCCGCTCCAGCTCAGGGTCAGCGTCTCGCCGTTCGTCAGGCGGGGATTCTTGACCTTCAGCTTCGTCTGCACCAGCTGCACAACGTTGACGCGATCCTCGGCAGAGTAGTAGCCGACAAGGCTGTCATTGCGGCGGTGGGCATAGCTGCGGTCATAAATATTCGTAGCACCGTCCTGATTGAAGCGTAGCTTATCGGATTTGGTATCGTAAAAGACCGAGTAGACCTGCCCGCTCTGCACGTCGATCTCGACACAGATCGAGGCATTCAGCAGCGAGGCGTCGTAGATGTAATCGCCCAGCAGCCGCTCCACCAGCGCGTTATGGTTGCCCGCGGCAGCGCCCGTGCGGTCATAGTAGAGCGCGGCCACGTTCTGGTTCAGTTCGGTCTTGGTGCGGCTCACAAGGGTTTTGCCGTCCGCGTCGGTCACGGTGACGTCGTTTTGGAAGTGGTCGCCCGTGCTGCCCTCCTCCATGACCTGCCGGCGGAACGCATCCAGCTCCCCCGCCGTCTCCATCCGGGTCAGGGAGATCTGCGCCGTCTGGAACAGTGTGCGGGCGTTGGCCTCGTTCTTTTCGAACCGGGCCAGCCGCGTGTAGGCGATCAGCCCGCCGCCGACCAGCACCGCCAGAATGGCCGTGATAGCCAGAACGACCATCAGCTCCACCAGCGTAAAGCCTTTCTTTTTGTTTTTTATAATTTTATTGTACTGCACCATAGATGCTCCCGTCGTTTCTCCGGTGAAAGGTTACAATTAGACACAATATCAGATTATATATATTGGCATTATACTCGGAATGTGACGTTTTCGCAACAAATTCCGCGAGATTTCAGCAAATTTACACCAAATATAGTGGGTCAGCGGCAAGCTGTGCACGATTTCGCCATAATTTCCGTTAGCTTTGAACAAAAAACAGAGTTTTTTTCGTGAAATTTCTTGCAAATACAGGCCCGGCACGCTATACTAAATAGCGTGTTATTATATGGTAGAGGATGTGTAACAATGCTGGCAGCACGACTGGGCGCATGGCTGCGCCATACCGGGGAACGCTGGGCCAAAGCTGCGTTTGCGGAAAAGCTCGCCGTACTGCTGGCGCTAGGCGCTGTCCTGTATACTATTGTGACCGGCGCGGCGGAGCTGCGCTATCAGGCCCGTGCGCGGGAGGCCCTGGCTCAGGTCAAGGCTGCGCGGCTGGCGGCCAGTGCCGTGTCTGCCCAATGCTACTCCGCCGGGCAGACGTTTGCCGACCAGACAAGCGCGGACGGCTTTGCGGACGGCATTGCCGAGGAAATCCGCACGCTGGGCTCACTGCCCGGCACAGTGACGCTTTTGCAGATCGACCCGAACGGCTACACCGTGCAGCGGCTCCTGTATCAGGAGAACGGCATGTACGCCATCTATGATGCCGACGGCGGTTACCGCGTTTTCCGCGCGGAGGACCGGCTGCAATACGGCGCGGGGGTGGGCCATGCTGCTGCTTGAGCTTCTGTTGGGACTCATTCGTTTTCTGCTGGGCGCGGCGCTGTTCAGCTTTATGAACGTCGTCGCGTGGCGGCTGCCGCGGGGCATGGACCCGCTGAAGGGCCGCAGCGTATGCCCGCAGTGCGGCCACACGCTGGGTGCGCCGGACTTAGTGCCTGTGTTCAGTTGGTTATTCTTGCGCGGGCGGTGCCGCCACTGCGGTACGCACATTCCGGCGCGGTACCTGCTGGTGGAGCTTTTGGGCGGCGTGCTGGCGCTGGGCTGCACTTGGCGGTACGGCGCTGCCTACGTCCTGCCGGGCGGGCTGTTCGGCATGAGCTGGGCCGCGCTGCTGGCGCTGGCGGTCTGCGGGATCTTGCTGAGCGTTTCGCTCATTGATGCCGAGACGCAGACCATCCCGGACCGGCTGAATCTGGCGCTGGCGGTCTGCGGCGCGGTGAGCGTGCTGCTCTCCCCTGCCGACTGGCTGCCGCACATCATCGGTGCGCTCTGCGTCAGTGTGCCGATGTTTCTGCTCTGCCTTGTCATCGACGGCGCGTTCGGCGGCGGCGACATCAAGCTGATGGCAGCCGCCGGGCTGTTCCTGGGCTGGCAGAATACGCTGCTGGCGATGTTTTTCGGCATTGTTTTTGGCGGTATGTACGGTATATACCTGCTGGCCGCCAAAAAGGCAGGGAAGAAGGACCACTTCGCCTTCGGCCCGTTTCTGTGTGCGGGCATCGTGATCGCGATGCTGTTTGGCGGGCCCGTTTTGGAATGGTACTGCGCGTTTTTGTGATGCTCCTTGCCTCCCTCTGCGAGGGAGGTGGCCCCGCAGGGCCGGAGGGAGAGAACC
>OOCD01001250.1_pt1 | contig 15914 bp, 10 predicted proteins | sample 1671791 | NCBI WGS metagenome assembly OOCD01 (sample SAMN06348193, study PRJEB24527) | human gut metagenome | biome: human gut; feature: ankylosing spondylitis patient; material: feces | host: Homo sapiens | place: China | collected 2015-10
TGTTGCAACGTTTTCCGCGCCCAGCAGCCGTTCCAGCTCTTTGAAGAAGAGCGGATGCCCGGAAGTGTACAGTCGGCGCGGTGCGGCCAGCTTCTGCTTGGTATCCTCCAGATACAGGATCACCGGGATATCACCGTCAAAGATCTCCAGCAGGCTCACCACTTTATCATACTGGGGGCAGTTGCGGGACGGCAGACGGATGAATACCCGCCGGGCAGCTGTTTTGACAGGGTCCGGACGGCCTTTGTCCAAGCGGGTCGGGTCGTAGCTGTCGATGGGCAGAATGCTGTCTGCCAGCAGTTTGGAGGCTTCATCCTCCCGCACGGAAAGCCGACCGTCGATGACCACAACAGCGTTTTCCTGAATGGCATCCCGGAACCTGTCCAGCACCTTGGGGAACACGATCACTTCCATAGTGCCAGTCAGATCTTCCACACTGGTAAAGGCCATCATGCTGTTGGATTTTGTTGTCATCATGCGGTTTTTGACCACTGCGCACACAATGCGCACCTTTTCGCCGTCCTGCACATGGGCATCCTCGCCGGTGAGGTCTTTGATGGTGTGGGAGCCGATGCGGGCAGATTTTTCCCGGTAAGCGTCCAGCGGATGACCGGACAGGTACAGGCCGCTGACCTCTTTTTCCTGCTGCAGCAGCTCGGCAGGGGTGTACTCTGCCAAGGGGCGGATCTCGTAGACGTCCTCCTGCGGGCTTTGCTGCACTTCCCCGCTCATTACGGAGAACAGATCCAGCTGCCCCTCCAGATTTCGGCGGGAGTCGGTCTCGATACTCTTGAGAATGCCCTCTACCGCCTCTACCATGCTATGGCGGTTTGAGCCAAAACAGTCAAAGGCACCGGCTTTGATCAGGCTTTCCACCGCGCGGCGGTTCAGCTCGCTGCCGTGCATCCGCTTGCAGAAATCATAAAGGCTTGTGTAGGGCTTTTCCTTACGCTCGGCGACTGCGTTTTCGATGAGGTTGCGGCCTACGTTTTTCACGGCGTTCAGCCCAAAACGGATCTGTCCGTTATCATCGGCGGTAAAGCCGCCGTTGGAGATGTTCACATCCGGCGGCAGGACTTTAATGCCCAGACGGGCGCACTCGCCGGAATACTCAATGACCTTATCCGTATTATCCAGCACACTGGTCAGCAATGCTGCCATGAACTGGCTGGGGTAATGGCACTTGAGGTAAGCGGTCTGGAATGCCACATAGGCGTAGCAGGCCGCATGGCTCTTGTTGAATGCGTAAGAAGCAAAACTGGACATCTCATCGTAGATCTCGTTGGCGACCTTTTCCGAAATGCCGTTGGCCACACAGCCGGGGCACTCGTGACCCGGCTCGGTGCAGCCGTGCACGAAGTGCTCCCGCTCAGCCTCCATCACAGCGTGCTTCTTTTTGCTCATGGCACGGCGGACGTTGTCGGCCTGCCCGAAGGAGAAGCCCGCCAGCTCCCGGAAGATCTGCATGACCTGTTCCTGATAGACGATGCAGCCGTTGGTCACATCCAGGATATGGGCGAGCTGCGGGGTCTTGTAACTGATCTTGTCCGGCTCGTGGCGGTTGCGCAGATAGGTTGGGATGGAGTCCATGGGGCCGGGACGGTACAGGCTGATCAGAGCGATGACATCTTCCAGGTTCTGCGGCTGCAGGCCTACAAGCACCTGCTTCATGCCGGAAGATTCCAGCTGGAACACACCCTCGGTGTCGCCCTGTCCCAGCATTTTATAGGTCTCCGGGTCGTCGTAATCCAGCTTCTGGATGGAGAACTCCGGGTGATGCTTCTGCACCGCCGTTTCCGCATCGCGGATAACGGTCAGGGTGCGCAGACCCAGAAAGTCCATCTTCAGCAGGCCCAGTTCCTCGATCTCGGTCATGTTGAACTGGGTCACCGGCAGGCCGTCGTTGGTGGCCAGCGGCAGATAGTAGTCGGTAGGTTCCGGCGTGATGACCACGCCCGCCGCATGGGTGGACGCATGCCGCGGCATGCCCTCCACCTTCAGGGCGGTGTCGATGAGCTCGGTGACCTGCGGGTCGGTGTCATAGAGCTTTTTCAGCTCGGTGGAAACTTCCAGTGCCCGTTTCAGGGTCATCTTGAGCTCCATGGGCACCAGTTTTGCCACCACGTCCACCTGCTGATACGGGATACCCATCACACGGCCCACATCGCGGATGGCATTGCGGGCGGCCATGGTACCGAAGGTAACGATCTGCGCCACATGATCGGCCCCGTATTTCCGATTGACGTAATCAATGACCTCCTGCCGACGCTCGTAGCAGAAGTCCACGTCAAAATCGGGCATACTGACGCGCTCCGGGTTCAGGAAGCGCTCGAAGATCAAATTGTACCGGATGGGGTCGATATCCGTGATGCCTACGCTGTAGGCCGCAATGCTGCCTGCACCGGAACCACGGCCCGGGCCCACCGGGATGCCCTGACTTTTGGCGTAATTGATGTAGTCCCAGACGATAAGGTAGTAGTTGGTGTAGCCCATGGTTTTGACCACGCCGATCTCATAGCTCAGGCGGTCCTTGTTGGCCTGCGGGACATTGGGCCCGTACCGGCGTTCAAGGCCCTCCCAGCAGAGCTTTTCAAAGAATGCCTGATTATCCATGCCGTCCGGGGCTTTATAATAAGGAATCTTGGTGTGGCCAAATTCAAAGTCAAAGTTGCACTGTTCTGCAATTTTCGCCGTGTTTTCGCAGGCTTCCGGCACCATGGAGAACAGGTCATACATTTCATCTGTAGTCTTGACGTAAAATTCGTCGGTCTGGAACTCCATGCGGTCGGCATCCTGAATGGTCTTGCCGGTCTGGATGCACAGCAGGATGGCCTGCATCTTGGCATCTTCCTTGCGCAGATAGTGGGAGTCATTGGTGGCCGCCATGGGGATGCCGGTTTCCCGCGCCAGCTTGATGAGCTGCGGCAGAACGATGTTGTCCTCTTCCAGCCCATGGTCCTGCAATTCGATGTAATAATTGCCTTCTCCGAACAAATCCCGATACCACAAGGCCGTGGCCTTGGCCCGCTCGTAGTCCCCGGCCAGAATGGCCTGCGGTACCTCACCGGCCAGACAGGCCGACAGGCAGATCAGGCCCTCGTGATACTGTTCCAACAGCTGCTTGTCCACGCGGGGCTTGGAATAAAAGCCCTCCACGAACGCTGCCGAGACCATCTTGATCAGGTTTTTGTAGCCGGTCTCATTCTTGCACAGCAGGATCAGATGGTTGTTGCCGTCGATCTTGTTCACCTTGTCAAAACGGGTGCGGGTAGCCACATAGACTTCACAGCCGATGATGGGCTTGATGCCTGCCTTTTTGGCTGCCTTATAGAACTGCACACAGCCGTACATGACGCCGTGGTCGGTGCAGGCAATGGCGGTCTGGCCGCATTCCTTGACGCGGTCCATCAGCTGGTCGATGCGGCAGGCACCGTCCAGCAGACTGTATTCCGTATGGATGTGCAGGTGGACAAAGTCTCTGCCCAAGTGGTTGTTTTCGCTGATTTCGCTCAAGGCTCTGCCTCCTGTCCTTTTTCCACGCGCTGCCGCAGGGCGTCTGCCAACGCTTCCAGTTTTTTCATCCGGTGCGAAAGGCCGGATTTGCTCACCGCCGGGTCAAAGCAGCCGCACAACGCGGTAAGCGATAAGTCGGGGTATTGCAGCCGTACTGCTGCCGCCTGCTGCAGCACCTCCGGCAGTGTTTCCAATGCATCGTTTTCCTGCAGATACCGGATGGCCCTGAGGGTCTGGGCGTTGGCCCGGGCCGTTTTGCCAAGGTTGGCCGTGTCGCAGTTGGTCTGTCGGTTGGTCTGGTTGCGCACCTGCTTGAAGGCTTTCTGTGCATGGATCTCCTCTGCCGCACCGGCTGCCCCCATAAAGCGGAGCAGTCGTTCCAGATTGGCGCTGTTCTTGACGTAAACCAGGTTCACGCCGTTGCGGCGGGTGCGGTGCGGGGCAAATTCATGCTCAGCCAGCAGGGCTTCAAAGTCCCGGGCCAGATTGGTGCGCGCGGTCAGGAACTCCAGATTGTACTCCTTCTGCGGGTCTGTGACGGTGCCACTGCACAAAAAAGCTGCGCCAATGTATGCACTGACGCAGGTCTGACAGCGGATCAGGGCGGGGTCAATCTGCAGGCTCGTCTCGCTGCCGGTGGTGCCGAACAGTTCATGCATCCGCGCCACCTGTTCCGGCTCCCGGATGTTGAACTCATACAGTACGCCGCTGGGGCGCTGCTTTTCCAGAACGTCCCCCTGCACCCCGCAGCGGGCAAAAAGTTCCCGGGCCAGCTGCACTGTGTGGGGCTGCTCAGTCTGGAGCACCAGCCCCCCTTTATCAAAATATTTGGCAAAGCAGGCAAAGCCATACGCTGCCGCACGCACGCAGCAGTCCTTCTGCAGGCTGCGTTGTGCGATCTCCTCCCGTGCACGGGATGCAAAGCTCATAGTGGTTCCTCAATTCTGGTCAGCGCATGGCATCGCGGTGCTGGACACCCGGCTCGTAGCCGAGGGATGTGCAGTACTCCGCGATCTTGCGCGCAAAAGTAATGGAGCGGTGCTTGCCGCCGGTGCAGCCCACCGCGATGGTCAGCTGGCTCTTGCCTTCTTTGACATAGAGCGGCAGTGCCACCTGCAAAAACTGCTCATACCGGTCCAGCAGCTGCTTTGCCTCCGGGTGGTTCATGACGAAGTCCACCACTTCCTGATCCAGGCCGGTCTTGTGTTTGAGCTCCGGCACATAGAAGGGGTTCGGCAGGCAGCGTACATCCAGTACCAGATCCGCCTCCGGCGGCAGACCAAACTTGAACCCGAAGGACATGATGGTAAGCCGCATGGCGCTTTTTGCACCGCCATTTTTCAGGAAAAGGTCGCAGATGCGTTCCTTGTTCTGTGCAGTCGAGAGCAATGCCGTGTTGATGGTGTAATTGGCCCGCGACCGCAGCGGCTCCAGGATCTGACGTTCCTTCAGGAAAGCATCCCGGGTGGACAGTCCCTCTGCGATGCTGATGGGGTGACGGCGGCGGGTCTCGCTGTAGCGGCGCATGAGCACCTCGTCCGGCGCATCCAGGAACAGGATCTTGTAGGGTTTTTTCTGCGCATCCAGCTGCTGCAGCGCCTGTTCGATCTCTTCCCGCGTGCGGCAGCCACGCACATCCATACACAGCGCCACCCGTTCCAGCTGGTTATCGCCCGCCTTGGAAAAGGCCGTGATGCTGGGCAGAAGTGCCGCCGGGATGTTGTCAATGCAGAAATAACCGATATCTTCCAGCGCATTCATAGCAACCGACTTTCCTGCACCGGAAAGTCCGCTGACGATCAACAGTTCCATGGATCCGATCCCGCTCCTTTTTGAATCTATCTTATTTCACGACCCGGATCTCTTTTTCCAGATCGTAGCCGGTCTTTTCCTTTACAATGGCGCGCACCTCGTCGCACAGTGCCAGCACATCGGCACAGGTGGCACCGCCCAGGTTCACCACAAAACCGCAGTGCTTGTCGCTTACGGCGGCACCGCCATGGCGGTAACCCCGCAGGCCGCACTGGTCGATGAGGGCCGCCGCAAAAGCGCCCGCCGGGCGCTTAAAGGTGCTGCCGGCGCTGGGCTTGTCCAGCGGCTGTTTGTCGATGCGCTTCTGCATCAGCTCGTTCATCCGGGCCTTGATGGCATCCGGGTCGCCTTTTTCCAGGTGGAACACTGCGCCAAGGATGCAGGCATCATTCTCTTCAAACGCGCTGTGCCGGTAGGAAAAGTCCAGCTCGGACGCTTCACTGTCCACCCAGCGGCCGTCGGCGGTGAGATAGCTGACGGCTTCCAGCACATCCTTCATTTCGCCGCCGTAAGCACCGGCGTTCATGTAGACAGCACCGCCCACCGTGCCGGGGATGCCATAGGCAAATTCCAGCCCGGTATAGCCGTGCTGGAGGGCAAATTTGCACAGCTCGGAAAGTTTCAGACCTGCCGGTGCCGAAATATAATCGCCGTCGGCATTCTGATAAATCGACAGTCCCATTCCCGCTGCTTCGGCAGAAACATCAATGACTGCTCCTCGAAAGCCCTCATCCGCAAACAGGATGTTGCTGCCATTGCCCAGCAGGTAATAGCGGATCTCCGCCTGTTTGCAGAACTGAACGGCCTGACAAAGCTGATCTTCATCCCGCGGCATCACAAACAGGTCGGCCGGGCCGCCAATGCGGAAAGTGCAGTGTGCCGAGAGCGGCTCGTTTTCTTTATAAAGGATTCCAGCCGCCTGCAGCTGCTGCTTGAGTTGTTCCATGGTGCGTGCTCCTTTAGTCCAGTTTATCGTCCAGACCCAGACGGATCAGCAGCTCCCTGGCCGCATTGTAACCCATCTTTTTCTGGCGGTTGTTGATGGCCGCGGTTTCCAGCACCACAGCAAGGTTGCGTCCGGGCGAGACCGGAATGCTGGTGCTGGGAATGCTGACGCCCAGAATGTCGTAATATTCGTTTTCCAGACCCGTACGCTGGTAATTCTTGGTGGGGTCCCAGGCTTCCAGCTGGACCACCAGGTCCAGGCTCTCGCTCAGCTTGACTGCACCCACACCGAACACCCGGGCCACATTGACGATGCCAATGCCGCGCAGCTCAATGAAGTGGCGGATATTCTCCGGAGCGGTGCCCATGATCTGCCGGTTGGACACCTTGCGCAGCTCTACCGCATCGTCGGCCACCAGACGGTGCCCGCGCTTGACCAGCTCAATGGCCAGCTCGCTCTTGCCGATGCCGCTGTCGCCCAGGATCAGGATGCCCTCGCCGTACACCTCCACCAGCACGCCGTGCCGGGTGATGCGGGGAGCCAGCTCCAGGTTCAGCACGCTGATCAGGCTGCCCATCAGGGTGCAGGTCGTCTCGTTGGAGCGCAGCAGCGCCACGCTGTGCTTTTTGGCCAGCTCCAGCATTTCCGGGAACGGTTCCAACTCTTCGCTGCGGCCCACGATAACAGCCGGCGGCTGCTGGCGGAACAGCTGTTCCAGCGCCTCGTAGCGCTTTTCGGCCGAGAGCCCGGACAGAAAATTCATCTCTGCCAGACCCATGATCTGCAGACGGAGTTTATCAAAATAGTCATAGTATCCGGCCAGAAACAGACCCGGACGGTTGACCTCTGCGATCTCAACATTGATCTGGTCCAGTTCTTTGGGGGTATAGACTACCTCCAGGCTGACGCGCTCGGTCAGCGTTTTGAGCGAGACGTTGAACGTACCCATCCTTGTTCCTCCTGTGTTCTTGTGCCCGGCTGTGCGCCGGCATCCTTCTTTTTTATTATAGTAAAAAATCCGGACGATTACAACGCCTGTTCCCATCTTTTTCTATCCTGCGGGCCAAGGCACGCTGCTGCGAAGAGGTCTGTCCGGGCTTCCTGCAAAAAGATTTTACATTTACATGGATTTTACATTTGCTCGGTTTCGGATTTTACAATGCATCCACTATACTGAAACTCGGAAGAAAACACGTCAAATCAAAGTGAGGAAAATCCTTATGACTATTTTCAATGTCTTTTCTCTGCTGGGCGGCCTGGCCCTGTTCCTGTTCGGCATGGACATCATGGGCAAGGCGCTGGAAAAGCAGGCCGGCGGCCAGCTGCAGAAGATCCTGAGCAAGCTGACCGACAGCCCGCTCAAAGGTTTCTTTCTGGGTCTGTGCGTAACGGCCATCATCCAGAGCTCCAGCGCCACCACCGTCATGGTGGTCGGTTTTGTCAACAGCGGCATCATGGAGCTGCATCAGGCCATCGGCGTGATCATGGGCAGCAACGTGGGCACCACCGTCACCAGCTGGATCCTGAGCCTTTCGGGTCTGCAGGGTGACAGTGTGCTGATCAAGATGCTCAAACCCACTTCTTTCAGTCCTTTGCTTGCATTTATCGGCATTTTGCTGTATATGTGTAAGAGTGAGAAGAAAAAAGGTGTGGGCACCATCCTCATCGGCTTTGCCGTGCTGATGACCGGCATGACCACCATGTCCAACGCAGTGCTGCCGCTGCAGGGCGAAGAGTGGTTCACCAGCCTGTTCGTCCGCTTCTCCAACCCCATCCTTGGTGTGCTGGTGGGCGCACTGGTCACCGGCATCATCCAGAGTTCCAGCGCCAGTGTGGGCATTCTGCAGGCACTGAGCGCCACCGGCGTGATCACCTACGGCAGTGCCATCCCAATCATCATGGGCCAGAACATCGGCACCTGTGTCACGGCGCTGATCTCCTCGGTGGGTGCCACCAAGAATGCCCGCCGGGCTGCCATGGTGCACCTGTACTTCAACATCATCGGCGTGACCATCTTCCTGTTTGGTTTCTATGGTCTGAACGCCGTGTGCCATTTTGCCTTTGTGGATTCCACCATTGAAGCCTGGGGCATCGCCGTGGTGCACTCCGCCTTCAACATCCTGGCCACCCTCATCCTGCTGCCTTTTGCCAACGGGCTGGAAAAGCTGGCCATCCTCACCATCCCGGACTCCCCGGAAAAAGAGAGCTTTGCCCTGCTGGATGATCGTCTGCTGAACACCCCGGCTGTGGCCGTGGAGCGCGCCCGCAGCGCCACCGCCGACATGGCAGAGCTGGCCCGCGTGGGCGTGGTGCAGGCCATGAGCCTGACCCACCAGTGGAACGACGAGCTGGCCCAGAAGGTGCGTGACGAGGAAAGCACCGTGGACCGTTATGAGGACGCTCTGGGCACCTACCTTGTCAAGCTGTCCGGCCGCGAGCTGAGCCACGCCGACAGCCAGAGCGTGAATACCCTGCTGCACACCATCAGCGATTTCGAGCGCATCAGTGACCACTCGGTCAACCTGCTGGAATCCGCGGAGGAAATGCACCAGAAGAACATTGAATTTTCCAAGGACGCACAAGAGGAGCTGCAGGTGCTGGAAGATGCCGTGCAGGATATCCTGAGCCGCACCACCGACGCCTTCCGCAAGGGAGACCTGCACCTGGCCAGCAAGGTAGAGCCGCTGGAAGCTGTGGTCAACGAGCTGGTGCGTGCCATCAAGGCACACCACATCGCCCGCCTGCAGACCGGCAGCTGCTCCATTGAGTACGGCTTTGTGCTGGACGATCTGCTGACCAACTACGAGCGTGTGTGCGACCACTGCAGCAATGTAGCTGTTGCCCAGATCGAGGTAGCACAGGACAGTTTTGACACCCACGCTTACCTCAACGATCTGCGTCATGGCAAAGATACCAAGGAGAGCGAAGAATTTCATCGTCGACTGGACAAATACCGGGAGCGGTATCTCTTCCCGGACAATCAATCTGCGGAGGAATTTGACAAATGATCTATATCGTAGAAGATGATGACGCCATCCGTGAGCTGGAGCAGTATGCCCTGCAGTCCAATGGTTATGAAGTGGCCAGCTTTGCCAGTTCCGAACCGTTCTGGCAGGCCATGCGCACCGAAGCCCCGGAGCTTGTGATCCTGGACGTGATGCTGCCCGGCGAGGATGGGTTCTCCATCCTGAAAAAGCTGCGCAACACCCCTTCCCTGCACCGGCTGCCCATCATCATGGTCACGGCCAAATCCAGCGAGCTGGACACCGTGCGCGGGCTGGACTGCGGTGCCGACGACTACATTTCCAAGCCGTTCGGCATCATGGAGTTCCTCAGCCGGGTGCGTGCCTCTCTGCGCCGGGCGGCTCCGGAGGAACGGCCCAATGTGCTCAGCTTTCATGAGATCCTGTTGGACAATGCACGTCACAGCGTGACGGTGAACAACCAGCCTGTCGAACTGACCTACAAAGAATACAGCCTGCTGCGCCTTCTGCTGGAGAACACCAACCTTGTGGTGACCCGCGAGACGATTTTGCAGGTGGTGTGGGGCACCGACATTTCGGTGGAAAGCCGCACTGTGGACATGCACATCCGCACCCTGCGCAAAAAGCTGGGCGATGCTGGGCGCTACATCTGCACCATCCGCAAGGTGGGCTACAAGCTGGCCGATGACGAGGAGGCTGGAGACGAATGAAGCCGCACAGCATGGAAGAAAAAATCAGCTACCGGCTGTTCCTCATGGGCTTTCTGGGGCTGCTGTTCACCGCAGCACTGTGCATCTTTGTCTTTCACCGGGCTTTTACCGCCCAGGCCTGGGATGACCTGGAAAAAGAGAGCGATCTCATCCGTGCCGGGTATGACCTGACCAGCGAGCCGCAGCAGCTTTCTTTCTTTGTGACCGGCGACCTGCGCATTACGCTGATCTCCCCGGACGGCGACGTGATCTTTGAGTCTGCCACCGATCAGCCCATGGAGAACCATCTTACCCGTCCGGAGATCGTGCAGGCGCTGCAGGGCAGCATCGGCAAGGACATCCGTGATTCCCAGACCATGGGATATGAGACCTATTATTATGCCGTGCAGCTGCCCGGCGGCAACATCCTGCGCGTGGCGCAGGACGCCGAAACGGTGTGGTCGGTCTACGACGGAGCCCTGCCGGCCATCGTGCTGAGCTGCGTTACCCTGATGTTGGCTGCCGCGATCCTATCCACCCTGCTCACCCGCGCCCTTGTGCAGCCGGTGCTGAACATGACCGAGGATCTGGACCACATTCAGGATAAGGTCCCGTACAAGGAACTGATCCCCTTTGCCGAGAGCATCCATGCCGACCGCATCCTGCGGGAAAACAACGAGAAGATGCGGCAGGATTTCACCGCCAATGTGAGCCACGAGCTCAAGACCCCGCTGACCAGCATTTCCGGGTATGCGGAACTGATTGAGACCGGCATCGCCAAGCCGGAGGATGTGCCCGGTTTTGCCCAGAAGATCCATGGCGAAGCCAGCCGGATGATCCAGCTGGTGAACGATATCCTGCAGCTGTCCAGCCTGGACAACGCCTCCGAGACCTCCTCCATGCCGGAAATGGAGGTCGTGGACCTGCTGGACGTGGTCAAGGAGTGTGTGGAGCGTCAGAAGCTGAACGCCCGCCACGCCTACATCACCCTGACCTATCTGGGCGAGAGCGCACCGGTGCGGGGCAACCGCAATCTGTTGGATGAATTGTGCCAGAACCTGTGTGACAACGCCATCCGCTACAACCGCCCCGGCGGCAAGGTGCAGATCGTGACAGCATGCACCCGGGACAGCCATTGCAGCCTGACCGTGACCGACAACGGCATCGGCATCCCGCGCGAGTCGCAGAGCAGTGTGTTCGAGCGCTTCTACCGGGTGGACAAGAGCCGCAGCAAGGCCACCGGCGGCACCGGGCTTGGGCTTGCCATCGTCAAGCACATTGCCCGCATCCACAACGCCCGCATCAAGCTGGAAAGTCAGGTAGACGTTGGCACCACCATTACCGTTACTTTCCCTACTGCCTCTTAATACAGCATGAAATGCACGTCTGTCCGTAATTGCGGGCAGACGTTTTTTGTTGGGTCAAAGCCCGCAATGCTGCCGCTTTGCAGCGCTGCCCGGGCTTGCAGGTGCAGCACATCCACGCCCTGCTGCCAGCAACCTTGCAAAAGCGCAGTGCACTGCGCCGCCAGCTGTTGCTGCTGCGCCTGCGTGGGCAGCGGGCTGTGGGCAGCGCGTTGACAGTCCAGCCGCACAAGCACCTGCCCCTTTTGCAGGGTGACCGAAACGATGCAGCGCCGGATGCCGATGCGTTCCCCTTCCAGCCAGAGCTGCCGGGTGTCGCCCTGCCCGGTAAGCAGCCGGTAGACCTCGGCCTGCTCCAAGGACAAGGGCGTATCGCCCGCTACGGTGTGCAGAACACCGCCCTCCTGTATCGTTACCTCTTCCGCGTTCCACCCGAGAACAGGCAGAAGTCCCGGCTCTGTATGCTCATACAGCCGGGGTGCGGTGGGTGCTGCGGCCTTTATTTGTGCCATCAGAGCATCCGGCAGGGCGGCCCGTGCGGCAAGGCGGTCTATCTCTCCTTCTGCGCAAAGCAGTCTTGCGGCTGTGCGGCCGCAGCCGCGCCGCAGCACCAGCTGCTCGTACTCTGTTAATAATGGTTCTTCCGCTTTTGACAGCAGCAGATAGTCACACAGGCGGTAGCTTGCGGTTTGGGGCAGTGCCTGCTCTGCCCCAGCCAGTGCCTGTTCCATCGTTTGCCCCTCTGCCTGCACAAACTGTAACGCGGCAGAGGCTTCGGCGGCATCGGCGGCGGCCTGCGGTGCCTGATAGAGCAGCCCTGCCTGATACCCCTGCCCTGTCTGTGAAAGATACACCGCCCGCACCATGCTTTTCTCGGTGCTTTCGCAGCGCAGGAACAAAAAGCACCACCCTGCCAGCAGTAAAAACAGCATCGGCTTGTAAGATTTCTGTTTTCTCATGGCTGCACCTCTGCTTCCGGCTGCTGCCAGAGCAAGCGGATCGCGGCACACAGCATAGCCACCCGGTAGACGGCACACAGCAGCCACAGCAGCAAAAGCAGCGCATCCATGCGGGAAAAGCTGCCGCCACTCCACGCCCGCAGCAACTCCAGCCGGGGGTAGGCTCCGCTGCCAAACAGCAAAGCACTGCCCAGCAAAGCCGCTGCCTGAACCGCAAAGCCCCATACCGGTAGCCAGACCGTGCGGCGGGCAGACCGTGCACTGCACAGAAGGGCTCCGGCAAAATATTCAGCGTAGACCGGTACGTTCCAACCTGCTGCGGCCGGCTGTGCCGGAGGGAACAGGCGGTACCAGTGCAGTTGACCGGCGAGCCCCAGCAGGCAGACCACGCCGCCCACGGCTACAAACCACCACAGCACCCGCGCCGAGGCGTTCCAGCTTGCGGGACGGATGCACCACCCCGCCCAGAGCAGCAGCGGCAGAAAGCCCAGCAGCGCCATGGAGGAAAACTCTGCCGTGCACAGCCCTTGTGCCTGCACGAGGGTGTGCACCAGTTCCATAAAAAGCCCGGCTGTCAGTGCCAGCCGCACCGCAAGGGAGGGCGCTTTGTTCTGCAACATTGCCACTGCCAGCGCCGAAAGGATGCACAGACACACCGCGCTGACAGCGCCCAGCCACAGCGCCCGGCACACCGAAACGCTTTGCGGGATGCCGTCTGCCAGCGCTGCAGTTACCACACTGAGGGTTAACGCCGCCGGGGTAAAACGTTCTGTCTGCTGCTTCATGACCGCCGTTTTCCCTTCTCCCGCTTTTGCCAGATATTGAACCCGCGCCGGGACAGCTGCCGGTAGTTGCGGCGCAGAACGCCGTCCTCGGAAAGCGGCTGCTGCGGGAACGGGTGCGGCGCAAGATACGGCACACCCAATGCTTCGGTGCTGACGAGGCTGAGCAAAAAGCCGAAAAACGCTGCTGCCAGTCCCACTGGTCCGGCAAGCCCTGCCAACAGCACCGTGCCGATGCGCAGCAGGGTGGCAGGCTCGTACAGACCCGGGGTGACAAAGACTGCAATGGCCGTGATGCTGGCCACAAAGATGACCGGGGTGCTCATAAGCCCGGTGGCAATGGCGGCATCGCCAATGATGAGCGCCGACACCAGACTGACCGAGTGCCCCAGCGACTGCGGCATCCGCAGCCCGGCCTCCCGGATAATCTCTAAGAGTAGGATCACCAGCAGCATCTCGGCAAACAGGGGCAGCGGGGTGGCCTTTTCGGCTGCTTCGATCTTATACAGCAGCTGCGGGGGCAGCAGCTCCGGCAGATGCACCGCCACGCACACAAAGACCCCCGGCAAAAACACCGTAAGGTAGAAAGAAAAGTACTTCAGCACCCGCAGAAAAGAGGAAAACACCGCTGTGGAAGCGTAATCGTCCAGACACTCGAACTGCTCGCTGAACAAAGCGGGCAGCACCAGCGCCGAGGGGCTGCCGTTGACCAAAATTACCAGCTTGCCCTCGCAGAGCTTGGCGGCAGCGACCGCCGGGCGCTCGGTGTAGTGCACCGGGGTGAACAGCCGCGCCTTGCCGGGCAGCAGCCACGGCACGAAATAACTGGAATCCAGCAGCAGCTCCGGCCGTGCGCTTTGCAAAATGGTGCGCACCCGGCGCACCATGGCGGGGTCGGCACGGTCCTTGCAGTAGCAAAGAGCGTACTCGGTATTGCAGCAAGTGTGCGCCTGTGCGGCCTCCTGCACAAGGGTATCGGTGCGGACAAGGCGGCGCAGAAGGCTCAGATTCACCCGCAGAAGGTCGGTAAAGCCTTCCCTGCTGCCGCGCAGGTTGCCCTCGGCGGATGGCTCTTCCACGGAGCGGAATTTGAGCCCCTGTACCGAAAAAACGATGCCGCTGCTGCAGCCCTCTAAAAGCAGCACCGCCATGCCCGCCGTCAGCCGCGCTACAAGCTGCGGCATATCCTGCACCGGGGTGCTCTCGGCTGGAAACGCCGAGCCGTGCAGGATATGCGCATAGGCTTGCGTACCAGTAAGCCGGACAGAAGCAGACTGCCGCCCGGCGGCGTCCAGTAATAGCTCCCAGAGCGAATCCAAGCTCGCCATGCCGTCAAACATTACGATGCACCCCGGGCAGCCATACAAAACGATCTTCTTCGCATAATAATCTGCCGATTTGCCAAACCTAGCATCAAGCGCGGACAGATTTTCTGCAAGGCTTTGCGAAAGCTGCTGCACATCCATCACTCCTTTGTGTGTGCAGTATGCCCGCTTTGCCGCAGCGGAATACGCCGCGCACACCGCACCGGGAGGGTTTGTGCATGAAACTGCTTCTTTGCCGCACCGTTATCCTATATCTCTGCGTTTTGTTTGCCATGCGGCTGATGGGCAAGCGTCAGCTGGGAGAGTTGCAGCCGGAAGAGCTGGTATCCACCATCCTGATTTCCAATCTGGCGTCCATCTCCATTGAATCGGAGGATGTCCCCATCACCGCCAGCCTCATCCCGCTGTTCCTCATTGCGGCGCTGGAGCTGCTGGGTTCAGTAGTAAGCTTCCGCAGCCAGAAGTTCTTCAATTTTCTCTCCGGGCGTCCCAAAACGGTCATTCTGGACGGAAAGATCGACCAGAACGCTTTGCGGATGCTGCGGCTGACCACCGCCGACCTGATGGAGGCGCTGCGCGGCAAGGATATCTTCGACCCGCGCAGGGTGTCCTACGCCGTAATCGAAACAAACGGCACACTGTCGGCGGCGCTGCGCCCGGAGCAGGAAGCAGCCACCCTCTCCGATTTACAGTTGAAAGTACAGCAGACACAGGCCACCATCCCCTTTGTGCTGGACGGGCAGGTACTGGAGGATAATCTGCGCTGGTGCGGCAAGGACCGTGCGTGGCTGGAACGCACCGCCACGGCAAACACGGTGCTGCCACAGGAGATCTTACTGCTTATCGGCAACGAGACCGAGGACTATTTTCTGCTGAAGAAGGAAGGCCGCCAGCCGGGAGGAAAGCGATGAAGCGGATATATGCGTGTATCCTGATTGTGGCGGCGCTGCTGGCAGTATCCCTTTACAGCAGCGGACGGGTGCAGGGCTTTGCACAGGATATCTCAGCCGACTTGGACTGTGCCCTTGAGGCTGTACGGCAGAAGGACGTTTCCACCGCGCGGCAGGCGCTTGCCGAGGGTGCAGAGCTGTGCGACACCATGCGGGAGACTATGAGCCATCTGCTGCGCACGGCCGACTACACGGAGCTGGAAGCGGCACTGCGGGCGGCAGATGGATACCTTGAGCAGCAAGCCACAGAGGATGCGCTGGGTGAGTTGCGCCGCGCACAGGTGGAGGTGGAGCGGCTGGAATGGCTTGCCCGGCGGCTGGTGTAAGCGGCACAAATTATATTTCACGCTTGTCGCGTCCTGCAGGCCGTGACAAGCAATTTTTTACAAAAAACAGACCGAGAGACGCCCAAAAGCATCTCTCGGTCTTAAATTATAGTTTACTGATTTTCCTTGCGGTCACCCACAAGCTTTTTCAGTTCATCAAGGAAACTTTCCACGTCCGCAAACTGGCGGTAGACCGAAGCGAAGCGGATATAGGCCACCTCGTCGATCTTTTTCAGTTCCTGCATGGTCAGCTCCCCGATGCGC
>OOCD01001272.1_pt1 | contig 15765 bp, 18 predicted proteins | sample 1671791 | NCBI WGS metagenome assembly OOCD01 (sample SAMN06348193, study PRJEB24527) | human gut metagenome | biome: human gut; feature: ankylosing spondylitis patient; material: feces | host: Homo sapiens | place: China | collected 2015-10
TTTCATCATCATCTGAAACAAAGCTGTTCATCATATCAGCCAACTCAGATTTTGTTACAACATCCTTCATTCCTTCTGCAACATCTGAAATCTGCTTTTCCAGTGATATCATATCTGAGTTGATTTTGTTAATTTCTATTCTGTTGTTAGCTGTCTCCATGCTTAACTGAAGTATTTCCCTCTGACCAATAAGATCTCGATTTTCTAAAATGTAATCTTTCATTCTTTTGAAGGTTCTCACCAATGCAATGCTTTGTCTTACCGCAAGTTCCCCTTTTAGTACAGTCATTAACATGTATACACCTTGTTCCGTAAAAACGTAAGGATTGCTGCGGGATTTGCTGCTTATATTTGCGGTCACAAATTGTGACCGCAAATATTCAACTTCATTATCAGATAATTGAAACATCATATCATTCTGAAATCTTTCTATATTTCTTTTTACCTGCTGATTAAAAGCCTTAAGTTCATATCCATATACTTCAGCTAGATCTGCATCTAATAATACTTTACATCCCCGAAATTCATATAATTTTTGTTTCATAAATTCTTCATTGATCTCAATTACTGCAATTTCATCTTTCTTTTTATCTTCTGCCATGGAACTCCTCCATCCATTTGCGGTCAAAAAAATCGTCCGCAATTCTCATATGAACATATTGCTGACATCAGCAATATGTCCGATTTGTTATTATTGTTCTATTATTTCTGTTAATCATTTTCTTTTCCATATTAAACTTTCTCCTCCCACATTGAACCATTTTACTGACGCCAGTAAAATGGTCTATTCCTCTTTTTCCCTCAGTTTGTCATAATACGCTTTATACCTATAAATCGTCCTCTCACTGACATTGTTCCGCTTCGCAATTTCTACCATTGTCATACCACTCTCATATCCAACAACAAAATCATTATAAATTGCCATCCACTTGGCGTTATGTTTCTGACGACCGCTTAACTTACGATTTCTGTAATACTCCAATTCCTCCCGAAGTTCTGCATTCTCTTTTTCCAGCTCCTCAATTCTTTTTAATGCCTCTTCAAGTGTTACCGTTTTCTCCATTACCCTGTCCTCCGTTCATGTCATTTTCGTTTTGTCTATATTATAAATATCTGTGCCACTTTAGTCAATCCGATTATGTCATGTTGCGTCATTTTTTACAATAGCTTTCATACAATCGAAATACCGCTGTTCTGACATTGAGAAGTCTTTTCTTGATTCCTACAAACTCTGTCCCCCTGTAAAGTGCCGCCCCGCCCTTTACCTTTGTTTCATCAACAATGTTCTTGGCAGTAGATTTTACCTGTACCTTTATCTCAGATACCTGTGACTTTATCTGCTCACATCTGGCATTGAGTCGCTCCTGTGCTTCTGTTAATGCTTTTTTTGCATTATTGATAAAGGTATCTTGTGTATTGTTGCCTCAAGTGTGGCAAACTGTGCCTTTGCCTCCTCAAAATTCTTTCTCTCAATCGTGATCGTCAGGTATCTTTCCTGTTCAATCCCCTGTCTGCCCTCAATAATCTTCTCCTCAATAATGTCATTGTCTCTAACCTCGCTTTCTTATCTGTGAAAGCCCGCCGGGAACATCACCCAACGGGCTTGTTCCCGACCTCACGGTCAGATACATATGAATAGTTGTGTTTATCCTGCCAACACTAATGGTATATCCATTGACTTCATAACAAAATTTGTGTATAATTTTGTTATCAAGCAAGAAGGTGTTTTTATGCCAGCAATCAAATCAAGTGCTGATTTAAGGAATAATTACAATGAAATTTCTACATTTTGTCATAATTATCCTGAACCAGTTTTCATTACGAAGAATGGAAAAGGCGATCTTGCTGTTATGAGCATTGAAGCCTACGAAGAACTGACCAGCCGCTTTGAACTTTACAGCCAGATTAAAGAAGGAATGGACGATATTGCCACAGGCAATACAAGACCATTTTCCGAAGCTATGGCTGATATCAGGAGCCGCCGCAGTCGATGAGCTATCAGGTTCATATCACTTCCACCGCAGAACACGATATTATGCGTGCTGCGGATTACATCGAATTTACCCTCAAAAATCCTGATGCCGCAGATAATCTGTTAGATGCTGCGACTGAACAGATAGGCTCACTAGCCGACCTGCCACAAAAGTTCCGTCTGGTAGATAATCCAGTACTGGCAAGCTGGGGCATTCGTTTTGTGATAATCAATAATTACCTTGCTTTTTATACGATTGATGAAGAAAAGCAGACTATAATCATAGTCCGATTTCTCTATCAGAAAAGTAACTGGACTTCCATTCTTCGACAGGGATTTTCCCTCATTTAAGGAATCTGTTTTTATGCAGGTTCCTTTTTGGTGCATACAGGCAACGGCGAAATCCTCTCCCCCGCAGTTAAGGGAAGAAATGCGGTAATCCTCCTCGGTCATGCGTGTCTTGACTACCTTTGCTCCCCTCTACGAACAGAAACGGAAAATGCCAAACGCTCATTTGGATTTTTCATCACTACTACGGCAGGCAAGCCCATTTCGGGCAAACTTCCCCGTCACTCACTACTACAAGGGAACGGGGTATTTTGCCAAAAATGGTAGCAAAAAACGCCACGGATTTTCAAAAATCTGTGGTGTTGCTGTTTGGAGCAGTATTCAATTTTAGTCTCCCGTTCCCTCTTTTGGGTAAAAGAAAAGGACAACCGATTTTGGCTGTCCTGTGAAAATGTGTATTATGTTGTATTATGTAAGATTGACAAGATTAAATTTGAAGATCATTCTTCTACAAAGTATCTGTATGCGGCGGCTTCAAGCTCTCCACATTCGTTAAGCAAGTTGCCATTTTCATCATAAAGCTTATAGGTAATTTGAGTATTACCTAACGACGCTTCTCCGTCCAATCCAAGCAACAAAGTATAGTAATTTTCTTTTAGTACCAAATTCAATAGATCATACAAATCATCTTTTGATATACCTTGTTCAGTTATTGCACTGATTTTTTTTGCCGACAACTGATGAAGAATTAGGATTGAAGTATTCGGCTAAAATGTTTTTCTTTTCTTCGTAGCATAATTTAACAAATTGTTCTCCTGTCATTTTTATACTCCCCATACCGTAGTGTAAAATATATATTTATATTTCATTCTGTCGGATCTATTATAGCACATAGATGTGAAATTTTCTACCGTCTTTCCCCCATAATGGGCGGGAGCGACAGCACTTTAGTCTGTCGCTCCCCAAATTCCAAGACCTTCTCCAAGAGCAATTACTAAAGTCTGCAATACTGTTACTGCTGAGTTAAAAAATGCCATAAAGATTTCCTCCTTGATTTGCCCGCCTACGTGGTCGTGATAATTAAATAAAAAAGACCTTTCTACTCTCAGCATGTGCACCTGCGGGGAGAGAAAGGCATAAAAATATCCCAGTCTCTGATGGATACCAGTAACTGGGATATGTAAATATATTAATAAAGAAGTCCAAAAAGCTTTCATTATTTCCACTATTAATATCAATTTGTGATATTAGTTTATGTGCTTTTATATAATTAATAAGGTCCCAAATTATCGTCTCTATCTCTTTTTCGCAAACTGATTGCAATGATAGATATTTTATAGCAGCATTCTTTCCATTTATATAATTAACGACTGCTACCTGTCCTTGCATTTCTTCTGGTATCATCACTAATGCCAAGGCAATAGCAAAGTGCCTTGTGGTACACATCCTGATAGCGTATCTCTTTTAATTTTTCATAGTAGAATTTTTCATGTGCTTCGCTGATAAAATTGATTGTCTGTTCCTTTTTGTTTTCTGCTCCTAACGCTGTGTTGTTCATAGTGAACCTCCTTTTAAATTGAATTGAAAAAGGCACTCCTAATGGAATGCCCTAATATAAAAAACCGGGACACGCTTTCAAGTATCCCTACGTTCTATCAACATATCTGATAGTTCTCTATTTACTTTCATATTCAGAATTATTTGTGTTCCCACAACCGAGGTCTAATGCCACAACAACCGTTACCTTCCTCACAAGCTCTTTTTCCCTGTGATTTTCAGCAATCCTGTTGAAGCTGAAAAGCTCTACAAAGTGCGTAAATTCAAGGATTTCTACATATCCTTTCTGTGTAGTCCTACCACAGTCTCCACATGCGGTGAAAGTTATTTCTTATACTAAATAGCGAAACTATCACCTTTTGCGAAAAAGTTTATGCCTCACTGGAGGGGTAAATTTTTACCCCTGTAAGAATATTTTTTTATATTTTAAATATTATAATGGCTACACAACTTAACTAGCATCGTTTACGCTAACAATACCGCTTGCATAATATATTCAAAATCGAGAAAGAACCAATATCATTGAATTTTTTCTATATTCTTTTTTAAAGGGATTGCTCCCCAAGCCACTAATTCATCAGCATATGGTTCAAAAAAATCATTAAGCAAAAAAATCTTTTTACCAAAATAAAAGGCAATCGCAATCTCAGCAAATGTATTAGCACCTATATAATTTTGAATTCCTTTCTTGAAATTATTAACAACAAGTATTGCATATGTATTATCATCTGCAATTGCATCAAAATGCCTTTGAGAAACCATTTTTTTGTAGGCATTAATTTCCTCCGGTTTAATACTATCCCAGTCATCTTCCTCTGGTAATATTGCTCTAAATCCCTTTTGTTCTATAGGAGTAGAATATTTCTTCATATCCTCTAAAAACTGCATGCTTCCTGATATAACAATATTTTTCATAAGTCCTCATCCTTTCTAATAATAAAACTTATTATTCTCCAAATTTTTTATTAATTCTCTTGTAATTAAATTATCTTCTTCCAAATAGGGTGGCAATTTTTTGTTATATTTAATATAACTGATAAAATTCTCTATAGATAACACACTACCTTTTGGCACATAAATTGGTACATCTATAGGATATTCCATATAATATAATGGAACTTTTCTCTCAATCAACCTACCTATTTCGTAGCAAGTTGTTTTACCAACATATCCTCCTGGATCCCATACATATACAAAGTCTGATTGAAATGCACGATGAAAAACCATTGTTTGTATATCTACATGAGTATAATTAGGATTATCCGATGATAATATTACAAATCCTTGTTCATTTCGCTCTATCCTTGAACTTTTAGGAGAAAGGATTTTATGCCCGTTCTCCTCAAACAATTGAATAGCAGATATAATATCATTGTAATATTTTCTAAAACTTCCAATAATACATCCTGTCATATTAATCCCCATTCTGAAGTTTCCCACACCATATCTATATTTATGTATTAAAATCTCCAACAGATAGCCAATCGCAACCTGAATCATCAATTTTTATTCCAATTGTTTTTAGCCTCGACACAAATGCTTGCCTTTTTTCCGGTTGATTATTTAAATTAATGTAATTAATACCCGCAAAATCGCTAATATCCCTTTGCTTCCCAATACGTACAATTATTGTTGAATCTGGATATAATGCCATAGCCATACCAGCTTCAATAAGTACATTCTGTCTGGGCTGTGATTCAAAATCAAAGTTTTCTCCTGCTTCCCAAAATTCCTCTTTTAATTTAGCTAAATCATCTCCTGTAAATAATACTATAATACCATTTGAATTTTTCATTCCGGCCTTAATTACCTCTAATGTCGTTGGCGCTCCTTTGTTTGTCATCTTGACTGCGCTTTCCCATTCCAAAGGTCTAACATTCAATGAACGCAAAAATATGAAAACATTTTGTTTGATTTTCATGTTTCGACCATGTACAACGAACACAGTCTTTTCCTTTTCTTCCATATTACACCTCTCCTTATCTTGACTCTTATTTAGTTTCTGTATCTCATCTGTTACAATTTGTATCCTTTTTATATACAAATTATAATCTTGCATAAATATATCACTATATCTGTTCAATTTATTAATTAGTTTATTAAAACTAACAATTCTTTCCTTTGGATTTCTATATTTTTTTTCATAAGATGATACCCAAACTTCTATACTATGTAAAAATATTAACTGCTCATCACTTTTTATAATCATCTCTAATAAAATAGTCGGGCATGTACATACAAATCTATACAGTCCAATTTGTTTATACAACTTAACCCAAAAAGATATATCTGCTAGTGGAGCATTATTCGATAAATAGTCATACGTATATATTCCACATATTAAGCCTGCTGGTATTGTTGCATCAAAATATTCCATGTATGATCTAATATAACACTCTGTTATCAATGTATTTACTGCATCTTGATCTCTTTCTGAAACACCCTGTTTTTGATATACCGGATCAAACAAATGATGTGTAATAGCCATTTTCCCACGTTCCTCAATAACCTCCTGTAAATAAGGGATATTACTTTTTTCTTCAATCAAATTATACACTTGCAATTTATCCAGCATTTCATTGGCTATGTATATTGTTGTATTCTCTTTCTTAGGCACAAACATAACACCACTCTCAGCTAATACATGCCATAAGTTATTAAAATAATTTGGAAAAAGAGAAGCCTTTCCTTTATACTGCTCCTGCTTGGCACTAACCATCTTTATAATGCTGTCATATGTAATTGCTATAACAAATTTACCTTCAACAAAAAAATTATAAAATTCTTCAAATATTGCATATGCGTATTTACTTTCAAACAGAAAAGAAGCCGATAAAATCAAGTCTCCTGGTGAATTTAATAAAATAAAACGTACATCCCTACTAATTGATTCTTCTATAACTCTATTATAAGCCCCCTGCGTTTCTAGTAATTCTCGATCTAAGAAATGAAGGAAACAATCTTTAAATTCAATACTCACAAAGTCACCTCCCACTTATCAGATAAAAGGTGTTCAACTTGATATTATTTATTGTTTACCTTTCCTCTTAAACTATTAACAACGTATTTTTCATATTATTTGTACAAAACAAAAAAAGTCTAATTGAAAGAAAAACTTCAATTAGACAGAGCAACTCTTTGCCCAACCTACAAAAGTAGATTACGGATATCATTTTTATTGTACCCTCTCTACAGCAAAAAGTCAATTATTTTTAATTATTTTCAATAAATCCAAAAATGAATTTCTAAATTCCACCGCCCAATGGGGCATTAAGAAGTGAAAAGTTTATTTCTATTTCCCCAGGGATAAAATGGAACTTAGTCTTACCCTACGGAATCAAGCGATTCATGGGTAGAGAAAACGTATAAGTTGAAATCACCTCATCTCCTTTGTTTACCCTCTTTTTTCCGGCATGATTAAATTCCATCGGAAAATCGTTGTTTTCAAAGTAAAAATAAACTTTTCACTTCAGCATTTTCAATAAATAAAAACAATCAAGAATCACAACTCCAATCTACATCTGTTAATTTATCTTCCAAAAAGTAGATAAAGAATTTTACATTAGTCATAACTTATTGCTTTATATTTGCGAATCAATTTTGTCCAATGAAAAATCTTCACTCCTTCTGCATATAATACGCAACTTATAAGGCGCTTTTATTTTATACGAACTTAATTTATAAGACCAAATCATCATATCAAGTAATTCCTGCTGAGGAATTGATGCACCTGAGCCTCCGTCAAAGCGAGTTAATCCAGCTCCTAAAATCGGTATACACACATCTTGTTGCCCATAATACTTATCTATTTCTTCCCATAATATTGATAAGCACTCCAAATACTCTTCGCGTGTAAAAAATCTACCTAATCCATTTTTATCTAGTTTAGCAAATGCCAGCAGCAGGTCATCCCCATTAGGTACTATTCTCCCTGATTCATACCGTTCTTTACTCTGGTATTTCGATTTACTCTTAAGGGGCTTTAGTTGTGAACCTGATATTAATGATCGTATATTTATATTCGGGTTAGCACTTAAGTATTGTCCACAAATCGAAGTCGATTTTATATCAGCCGGCGCATTTCCAATATGTGTTGAAAAACATTCATCAAAATTAATTACCCTTTTACATTTTTTAGTTTTGAGCAAATCTCCATATTCCACTGTAATCTTATAATTGTTCCCTTTTATACTAATTTTATTTCTTAAAAGCAAATATACTTTATATCCAATCGCTGTAATAAACCATATAATCACAAAAGTAAGTACACGATTCATGATAATATTGATTTCTAAAGTATAGTCCCTTAAGCCAAACTGTTTAAGAACGCCTTCCGATATCAATATAACCTTTCCAAATATAGCTTCCGGTACGAAAGTAAAAACTACAGAAATGGCGGCAAAAGCATATGCCGCACTTTTCTTTAATAAATCACTCAAAAGCCAAGCACCTCTTTTATGTATGAATAATCTCCCACTTTTTCTCCCCATAAATTTTTCGTCCAGAAAGGTCTTGCGCTATCTGCATAATTTTTCATATAAGAAGGAAGCCAATCTGGCTCTTTTCGTAAAGAATTATAAACCACAATAATTTTTTTATTTCGTTTTTCAGCCTGTTTAAATTCATGTTTCAAATATGAAAACGAATTAATACATCCTACATCATCATTCTCACCGGGAGTGGAAGTAAAATACACCTTACATGGTTTTGTGCCATTTGTATTTTGTTTATAAGGTGTACAATCGCAGAGCAATTGGTCGTTACCAGCTCGTCTGCAAGCACTCCCTGCAGTACGCAAAGCAGTCTTATCTCCAACAACAAAAATAACTGCAGATGAAGCATTAATCTGTCTATTGAATTCTCGTTTTAAATCGCATATACGGCAATCAGGATCTTTTGAAACGCTCCCCGATGCCACTTTAGACATATCAATAAAATCCACCTTGTGAAGATTATCGCTTCCCCATTTGTTTAACTCTTCAACAACGTCACGATCACCATCGTACATCGAATAATCTGCACTTATATATACTTGCTTACTCATTTTGTTCTATCCTCTCAATACATAATACTTAATAGTCACTTTATTGTTAGCACTCTATCTTGCCGAGTGCTAATTTAAATTATAACACTCTCTGGAAAATATTACAAGTAAACAATGCATAAATTTACAAGAAAAAGACCGATCAGGGATCGTGAATCTCCCAATCGGTCTCTTCTCTTACTCCTCTTCGTTTTTACATTCAATCTCCGTCCCGTCCAGAAACACCACCCACAATGTCTCATCCTCGAAAACCTTGATGTGGTCCAGTGTTTTCAGCATGAAGTCCGTATCCATCTCCGTCAAAGGCTCTGCCACATCTGTGTATTCTATGAACTTCTCTGCCCGATAACCTTCCAATAGGTTCTCGCTCTGCAGCTGTTCTGTCCACTGCTCCATGAAATCCTCTCGGTTCTCCACCAATGCGTTCCAAGCCATCAGATAAGCCTTTATCAGCGTTTCTTCCTCTATGTGGCGGTTGGCACATCCCATAATTTCTTTGACCTTGTAGCGTTCACTGCACTGCCATACCTTACGGTCAACGCCCGTACTGCTCCGCCACCCTTTCCGTGCAATGTATATTCAGGATTGGGGTAGTGTTTTACTTTTTTGATATTTCTTCACATATTTTTTAACTCAAAAATATACTTGTTCTGCCGGGTATTCTGTTCTCATAATATTTCGTAACGTATCGAAATTAGTATTTCTTAAACGCCTTCCAGTTACATTTGTTTGCAAATAAAGTATATAGTCGTGCAAGTTTTGAAAATTTTCATTTTGAACATTAATATCTTTCCGTAAAAAACTTCCTATCGCAGTATTTACAGCTTTGACCTCATAATTTCTTACATTCCAATATGGATGTAATTCTAATTTTTCATATATTTCTTTTAGCATTCCATTCATTGGTTGCGGATCATTAATATGTAAAATCATTAATGAACGTGCAAACAAAATCAAACTTCTTAATTTAGAATTTTCTACATTTTTTTTATTCCTATTTCCAGTTCCACCATTACCTCTTCCTACACCATTGTTATCTTCTATGAAAATACTTCGCTTCTTTGGTACTGGTTTATTCCAACTCTTAAGCATTTTCCTTCCAACTGTCTCTGAAAAAACCGGGAAATATTGGATATCCTTGATTATGTCACAAACTCTAAACATTATGAAAGAATTTTCAATATCACGATTACCCGTTGCATAACTGCTGACAATTTTCCCAGGCAATAATTCTTCAAAAGACTCTACATCAACTTCAAAATCTTTTCCTATACTGATTCTAGCCTCTCCATTTTTACAATATTCTTTCTTAAAAATTGCAATCTCATATTCATTCGCTGTTCTCAATCTTTACCCTCCAATCTTATACTATTTTTGAAATAATTTCTTTAAATCTATCCCGATCCCATTAAAATTAGGCTCTAATAATATTGATTCTTTCAAATTTTTCCAAAATGACTTCTTTATACCATCATCAAAAAAGAATTCTCGAATATCCTCATCTAAGTATATGTTTTGCTCTTTACAGTCTATAAATTTGCTCTTACCATCATCAATACATGCTTCTCCTGTAAGAATAAAAGAAAAATTTCCTCTTGCCGAACGTAACTGCATTTGTACAACTTGAATATGGCTTTCGCAATCATAAAAAACATCATATTTAAAGTGCTTTTTCTTTTTTAAATTTTTATTATTATCAAAAGGATCTACAATATGTAATTCTGTCAATCTATAGTCTACAGGTAAAATAAAATTATAAATACCACAGCTTCCATATCCAGAACTCTCAACAGGTATAAACATATGCTCAAAACAAAAAAAAATCTTACCATAACTGTCTGTAAAATCTTTAATTTTACAAGTAGTAGAAAGCAACTGACATTTGTCAGAATTATATACTCTTAGCAATCCCACATCCTTATCTGTATTTCCCTTTACATCTGTACAAATATCAGATAATCTATCAACCACTATTCTATTATATTGATTAATGGGTATAAACCTATATGTTTTGAGCATTCCTTTCGTATCAATAAAGTCAGTTAATAAAATACTTAAATTCATATGTATCCTCCCTACACTTTGCCTTTTGCCAAAATGTATATCAACAATTCCGAAAATCTTACCCCTGGGGTAAATCAGTTTCCGCATGTGTCTTCTGCGGAAACTGAAACACACAACCATTTTTGCCACAAATCGGCGCACCCCTTTGATTTACCGGGCTTTTCTCGTCAGAAGAGTGACCGTCTCCACATGGCACGATACGTCCTGATTGATGTCAGTTTTCGGTAACCGTTCCAGACTAATGTGGACTGTAGCAAAATATCTCCGTTTGTTTGCGGAAACATATCAACATATTCTGTAGCCAAAAAGTATTGATACATTTCGTTATCCATATCACAGTCTGAACCTCGCCCGTCCACGGAAAAAATTCAACTTTTTTATTCGTTTCTACCATTATAGTGATCCCAACATAAAAGTCAAATTTTGCGTAAAACCGCCATCGCCTCAACCTTGGCCGTTCTTCCTACAAAGAACAAGTCAACGGCTATTTTTCACCCAGACTGATGCCCCAACTCCCATACACTCGATCTTGGCAAGCTGAAAATTTTAATGGCGATGCTACTACTTCAAATAGGAGGCCTCCTTCCCCAACAAATTACTCTATAATAAACTAATTTCTACATACCCTCATCGTCCGTGACAACGCTTATACTTCTTTCCGCTTCCGCACGGACACAATTCATTGCGTCCTATCTTCTTCGGCCATTTTACTCTTTCCTGAACCATAATAGGAATTTTTCCATCATACATAAGTTCAAGTTTCCTCAGACGATACAAATATTCAGAGATACCCAATATAGCTTGAAACATATGCATAGCTTCATTTTCAAACTGAAGAAGGTATTCTGTTTTCTTTTTTGTTCTGTCTTTCGGATTAGGAATATACGTTATCAGCTGGTCTACTGAATTGTATTCAACATCATTATGACCGATAGCATTTCTCAATTTCGCATTCACGAGTGTTTGCAAAAAGCCTGTGTAAACTTCAGAAGCCAAACAGAAATGATATCTTGATGCTTTCGTGAGTTTAATATAGTCCTCCAAAGAATTTACATTCTTCTCTATCGGATTCATAGCATTGATATCAGACCTGTATTTAATATTATTGAGAGCTACAGGTATAATCATTAAATTGCCTAATGCTTCATAAACATCCAGATAAAACTGCTTTACACTACCAAAGCTGCTCGTTGTAGAGCCTTCATGTTCAAAATCAAAAGAATTATCTTTACAGTATTGTAATGCCAACGCAGGTATAAGTCTTTGATATACGACTATAAACTCATCATAGACCTTGTAAATTAGTTCCTGCAATTCTTCAAGGTGGAAGCCATCATGAGAATTAAGAAAATCAATCAAACTCTTCATTTGTGCTGAATCCATTTTCAATATTCCTGCACTAAATGAAAGATCATTAATGATATCTTTTCTTAACGCCGAATAAAGACCATGTACCTCAATCATGTGAACAGCTCTCAATGTTTCCGATTCATCTCGACATTGAAAAAACTGACCAGAAAATTCCTTTTGAATCTCTTGGGTTAGATACTCGCTATTATTTTTCGCTAAGGTAAGAATTCTTTTGTAGTTCTTCCACTTTTTAGCGGTTGCATTTAATTGGGATACAGCTTGTACAAATTCTTCATAAGAGTCATCTGTCTTCATACAATTCATATATCGAATAAACGGTGTTACTACCAAGCCCTCTAAGTCGGCTGCTTCTGTTTGTTTTGCTGTTGGAAACTCACCGGAGCATTCAACAACATAATCCGCGTTCTCGTCCTGAGCATCATCAGCATTATCAAAGGAGAAATTTAAACCCAGACAGTCTTGCCCTATTTTCACTTTACCAGACAAGGAAGTTCCACATTTACCGCATGTTACTTCTATCGGATGTTCCTCTTGCCCGCCAACTTGTAAACGCACTCTAGTAATACATCCACAAACTTGGCATTTTATAAAAGTATTAAACACCATGAAAACTTTCTCCTTCCTCCGGATTATATAAACATGTCATCATTTCAAACAAGTTTTACCAAATCAACGAGAACAGCAATTCTCTCAGTAATCTCATTCTTACCAAATGATGCGTAAGCTTTAAATCCAAGAAAACCAAACGCGACCTTCATCATTGATGGTAAGGTGTTGTTCCACTTCGTCATCAGAATCCGGCATGGGACCGTAACAGATATTATTTGATACAATACGAATCTTTTTCAGTGTGCCTTAGAAAATAAATAGATTCTCCTCGGAAAGCAGTACCAATCGGCCTAATGCCAGAATAAACCACGCTCGGTTCTGGGGTGCCAATATTTGACAGCAAAATCATGTATCTGTTTCATGTCTGGCACTGTTGTACCCCTCCAATTCATATAATACTATTTTTATCCAAGTATCTGACGGATTTTTTCTGCCAACAATTCCTTACGTTTTTCATAAAACTCTTCAAAATGCTCAAGTTCTAACCCTACGTTATCCGGGATGCACGCCTCCTTACGGAACTTTGCCTTCTGATCATCGTTCATATCATTATAGTACTCAATCAACGGCATATCATTTTTACTGCCGTTGCTGCGGCCTTCAAGAAGTTGGAGGTTAGGGAGACGGTTACGGTTTCCGCGCCATCTGCGCCACGCATCCATAGTTACAGAAACAGGCTTGCTGCCATCAAATCTGTCATATGGATGTAGGTGGTCCTGTTCGTACTTGAAGTTCTTGTTAATCCAATCCAGACTGAGATAGTAAAGAGCCTCTCCGGCAACACGGCTGCCTTTTTCAGAATTGAGAATATCCTCAATCTTGCCATCGGTTACACGAAGTTCATTCATCTGGTTCAGCATATCAACAGTAATCTCATAATCGTTTTCATTGATATTGCTCTTCATCTGCTGCAACTTACTTGTAGTGCCTGACTGGAAATAGGTAAACAGAATGGCTCTTACCAGGTAAGCACGAATGCCTTCTGCATTGTCTTTATAATCAGGATTATAGTAAATGAAATATACAATAGGGAGCAGGACGTTCCAACTGCTTGAGAAACGACTGACTTCAATCTTCATTTCCTTGAGGAGTGATTCCAGGTTCTTAAGTGCCTTCTTGAACTCACTCCAGTTATTTTTCAACTCTTCAGCAATCTGCTTGTTGATGTTCGACTTGATGACATCACCATAAAGCATCAGTGCTGCTCTGATGATAAAATCGGAACCGAATCCGGCATAAGAGTCTACAAGCAGTTTCCCAAACTCTGTCTTTGCACTCGGCCAGTAAGCCTCCAAGATCGACATGGTGATTTCCGACTTACGAAGTGCCTTACCACCGCTATTGAAACGAACGAACATCTCAAGAGCATCATCCTGTTTCATATCCCGGATTTCAGTATAACGAATAAGCTTTTCAACAAAAATCTTCTCATAGAGTTTATTTAAGATGCCCCTCGCATAATCCTTGCTGTCTGCTGGAACATTTGTAATTGCATCTTCGATGGCTTTTTCTCTGGTAGTTTCATCCTGGAACTTCGGTTCAAGAATCTTTCTGATTTCGAACTGAGTCGGACTCAATTTACCTACTTTTTCGCTGAACTTGATGTCATATTTCTTGCTGTTATATTCTTCTTCATCTACGGTCAGCTTGTTCTTGTTAAGTTCAATCAGAAGTTTTGTAACGATGCCACCGCCAAATTTTTTCCGTGCATGTTTCTGACGGATGAACGCATCACCAAACAGGGACAAATAGAGAGAAGTGAGTCTCTGTTGCCCGTCAAGTACTGCCGTTTCGGTTAGTTTTACATCAATGCTCGATAATTCATAATTTACGCTGTCAGCCTGCTTGCGACTATCAAATGTAACAGAGGATAGGAAATTACAGAAATAAGTATCCCATGTTACATTGTCATCATCGACATGCCAGAATAGGAATGTAGCAATCGGATAATCCAAAAGAATGGAGTCCCACAGCTTTTCAATCTGCTCCATGCTCCATACATACTGTCTTTGGAACGCAGGCATTACGTACTTGCCATCTTTTATATTCTGAATAACCTCATATATCGTAACGCTGCTGTCAATTAATACGCTCATGTTTACTCCCCTCCCTGATAAAAGCTATTTTTGTATTGCAGTAAGACTGTCTCAACCTCACTCCAAATCCATACTCTTTCACCATCATCTTCAAAAACTTTTCCATGTGATTTAGGACCGTCAATCTTCATCTGTGAGTAGTTGTTTTTGAAAGTCGGAACATACAGGTCGGGATGATCCTTATCACTACACAGCCTCTCCATCATTGTCAAAGTAGCTTCTCCGGCAATATCTACTGCCTCAAAGTATGCTCTGATAATTTTGTGGTTGTACTGAGTAGGTTTTAATGACCATATAGGAATACGCTGAATTGCTTTTCCGTAATAATCTTTGCTTTCATTAGCCCTATTTGCAGCCTTTGGATTGTATTCCTGAGAGGCCTTTTCAAACGATTTTGCAATATACCAACGCATACAGGTTTCAATAGCTACATTCTCACTCTCATTTGTAAGGTTTAATGCAAGGCAAAACTTCTCATATATATCAGAATCTACAGCAAAACAAATTTTCTTTTCCATACTACACCGCCTCTCAAAAGGTACAATAATCTACCATCTAGTATAACTGTTTTATTAGTGTTTTGTCAATACTAATCGACTCTTGAGTATATACAAAAGTCCCCCGCCGAAGCGAGGCGCCAATAATCTGAACTGTATTTACCTGTGGATATCCACGCTTGTGCCGGATTTGAATTCCACAATAACTTTCTCATGAACAATATTCAAATATGTATCAAGACTCATTGCCCTTCTGCCATTTTCAAC